>ERZ1699650.14-NODE-14-length-280196-cov-23.746710_pt1 | contig 280196 bp, 250 predicted proteins | sample MGYA00581512_ERZ1699650 | MGnify/ENA primary metagenome ERZ1699650 (study PRJEB42348, sample SAMEA6618698) | metagenome | isolation source: Polyester-degrading enrichment culture growing on monomer terephthalic acid, Te | collected 2019-05-17 ...
AAACATCACCGCTAACCGGTAGGTTTATAAATGTATCGTTGATATCGTCAACAGCGAGTATGCAATTGCTTAATATTTCAACCACAACCTCAGCGTCACAATTATTTGCATCTAATACCTCAATAGTATGTGAACCAGCAGTTAAATCATTAAAAATTCCTGAAGATTGATAAGTTCCGCCATCAATTCTATATAAATATGGCGTTGTACCACCGTTTGCTTCAACTGTAACAGAACCTAATCCGTTACATACTATATCAGTTTGAGAAAGCACTGTCAAAGCAAGACCAGAAGCTGGTTCATTTACAGTGGCCGTTTGCGTAGCAGTACAGCCATTCACATCAGTTATTGTTACAGTGTATGTACCGGCAGTTACATTATAAAGATCTTCGGTAGTTTCACCATTACTCCATAAGAAAGAATATGGCGAAGTTCCCCCTGTTACTGTTAAATCTATTGATCCAGTGCTACCACCGAAGCAGCGTACATGGGTAACTGCTACACCTGATGTAAGTTCGTTTGGTTCATTAACAATAGTAGAAGTTGTTACGGTACACAAAGTAACGGTATCAGTAACGGTAACTGAATACGATCCAGCGCCTAAGCCTGAAATTGTAGGAGTTGTCTCTCCTCCTGGCGACCATAAATAGGTAAACGATCCTGACCCACCAGTTACAGAAACTGTTGCCGTACCGTCATTATCTCCAAAGCAAGTAACCGAAGTAGAAGAAGCATTTGCAGCCAAACCTCTACAGGTTCCAGGGTTAACCGTAGTTGAAGCTGTAGCCGTACACCCATTGGCGTCTGTTACAGTTACAGTATACACCCCAGCTGATAACCCAGTAATTACCTGAGTTGTTTGACCTCCCGGACTCCAACTATATGAATATGGCGGAGTTCCACCCACAGGATTAGCTGTGGCTGTTCCATCGCCGGTGGTAGGACCACTTTCATCGGTTGATGTGGCCGAAACAGATAACGCAGATGCCGGTTCGGTTATGGTTACACTTTGTTCAACAGGCTGGCATACTGTACCATCAATGGTAACACTCACCGTATAAATACCCGAAGTAAGATTATTTACAGTACTTGTAGTAACTCCTGAGTCTACTTGCGGCGGGATAGTATTCCACGTAAAAGTAAATAAAGCCGAAGGATTAGAAGCTGAAGTAGCACTTACTGTTGCGCTACCCGTATTATCTCCAGTACATAGAACATTAGTAACTTGATCTACCGAAATTATAGCATCACAAGTATTGTCGCAATCTATAACCACACCTTGTTCAAGCTCACAACCGTTAGAATCGGTTACGGTTACTGTATGGGTTCCTGCAGGTAAATTGGTTGCAGTCGCTGTAGTTTGGTTTCCAGCACTTGCACTCCATTGATATGTATAAGGTGGAACTCCTCCTGAAGGAGAAGCCGTTGCTTCACCATCGTTACAATTTTGGCCTGTTGTAGCATTTTCTTTTGTAATTATAATACTAATTGGATTAGCCGGTTCAGTAATTGTAATAGACGATTCGGTTATAGTACATCCATTACCATCGGTTACTGTTACGCTGTAAACACCCGCTGGAATATTTGAAATATCCTGTGTTGTAGCACCATTACTCCAACTGTAATAATATGGTTGTGTGCCACCAGAAACGGTAATATCTATTGCGCCAGTGGATTGCCCATAGCAAAGCACATCTTGGGTGGTGTATGTAAGTGATAATTCTGAAGCTGGTTGCTGTACTGTTGCACTATTGGTAATTTCACAACCATTAGCATCGGTAATAGTTACCGAATAAGTTCCAGCGGTTAACCCGAATAAATCTTCGGTGGTTTCACCATTACTCCACAAAAATGAATATGGTTGTGTACCGCCTGCAACTGTAAGGTCTAAAGAACCATTACTTCCTCCAAAACATGATACACTTGTAATTGCAATTCCCGAACTCAACACATTTGGTTCACTTACAGTAGCTGTTACTGTAACAGTACACAGTGTAGTTTGATCGGTAACAGTAACCGTATAATTGCCAGCTGCAAGACCCGTAATCGTTTGGGTAGTTTCACCTCCCGGGCTCCATAAGTAAGTAAATGGCCCTACCCCATCATTTACCGAAACTGTTGCTGTTCCATCACTATCTCCATTACAAGATACAGGTGTAGAAGAAGGGTTTGCACTCAATCCTTGGCAAGTTCCAGGATTTACAGTTGTTGTTGCCGTAGCAGTACATCCGTTTGCATCAGTAACAGTGACTGTATACGTACCAGCACTTAAGCCAGTAATAACTTGTGTTGTTTGTCCGCCCGGACTCCAACTGTAAGAATATGGTGGTGTACCGCCAGTTGCATTCGCAGTTGCCGTACCGTCACCGGTGGTTGGTCCACTTTCATCTGTAGATGTAGCTGTTACATTTAAGGCTTCAGAAGGTTCAGAGATTGTTACACTTTGTTCAACTGGTAAACAAACTGTACCATCTATCGTCACGCTAACAGTATAAACACCGCTTGGTTGATTTATAATTGTACTAGAAGTAACACCACTATCTACTTGCGGTGGTACTGTATTCCAAGTAAACGTAAATAATGCTCCTGGGTTGGCAACAGAGCTTGCTGTTACTTTTGCTGAACCAGTAGCATCTCCTTTACAAAGAACATGGGTAACATAATCTACGTCTACAACAGCATCGCAGTCGTTAATACAATCTATAACTACACTTTGTGTTACAGAACATCCATTAGCATCGGTTACAACAACTTGATGTGTCCCTTCTGGAAGGTTTGTTGCTGTAGCCGTTGTTTGGTTTCCAGCACTTGCACTCCATTGGTACGTATATGGCGCAACACCTCCTGTTGGATCTGCAGTTGCCTCACCGTTATTACACGCGCCCGATAAGGTTGCGTTTTGCTTGGTAATTTGAATTATAATATCATCTGGCTGAGTTAATGTAATCGAAATAGAATCTGTATTTCCTAAAGAATCCTCCACTTCTATTACATATACTCCTGCCACAAGTCCGCTAAATGTTGGGCTAGATTGTGGTGTACCTCCATTAAGTGAATATAAATATGGTGGAACTCCTCCCGAAGTTTGTACGGTTATTTCACCTGTACTATCGCCATAACATAGAATATCTGTTTTAGATTGAAGTGTTAATTCAATATCTTCATAACAATCTGCTTCAACATTTACACCGCCAGCAATTACCCACGACTGTCCGTTTACACTTTGGCCGTTTCTATTATTTCTGGTATCTACAGTTATGGTTACTTGGGTAATATTACCGGGTACATTTTCTAACGTTAAAGATGGAATTGCTAAACAGCAAGTTCCACCCGGAAGTGTTGTATCGGGTCCGTAAAGTATTGTTTGTTCTGATACAGATCCCGCAGTTGCTCGAAGTAATAAATATCTACCATCTGGTGTCATTTCAGAAATAGGCGTTTCAACAACTAAATCGCGAGGACCAGTAAATGAAGGAATGTCTATTGTAAAATTAACAACGTTATTTACGCCACTTAAACTTGTAAAACGACCCGAATTTGACGTAGCATTTGGAACATTACGGAAGGCATAGACAACTAATGATTGTAAATCACATCGTCGTGAGCTATTTGTGTAAGTAACGCTGTTTGTACTACCCGCAAACAAGCCTCTATAAACCCAAATATTTGAGCTCGAACCTACAGGAACCGAACGCTCTAAGGTTTGAGTGCTACCAGACGAATCTGTAAACTGTATAGTGCTTCCAGGGTTGTTCCCTTTGTAAACTATTTCAACAACATATTGAAAAACATTCGAAGCATCTGGAATGGTTGCCGTAGTTGTAGTATTACAGTTTGCGTTGTAACCATATTCATCTACTAAAATATCATCTCCACACTCAAAATTCCACTCCTCAATATCGCAATAAAGTGTTACTGTTTTTTCAACAGAACAATTATTTGCGTCTGTAACAATTACACTATAGGTACCTGCAGATAAATTTGTAGCAGTTTGAGTTGTTTGATTACCTGCATTTGAATCCCACAAATAAGTATAAGGCCCCGTACCACTTGTTGGCGTTACTGTTGCCTCACCATTACTACAATTACCCGTAGAATCGGCATTTACTTTTTCAATATTAGCAGCTACTCTTTCGTGAAGTGTAATTGTACTCTCGTCTTCTACTTCTGGTAAAGTACAACCCGATGAATAAGTACTATTAAAGGTAGCTACAGCTTTAAAATTACCTACAAAATTACCTCCGCCAGTATATACATAGGTTCCCGAAACTTGGTTAGAAGTCCCTACCGAAACATTATTTAAAAAGAACTCCCACGAAACATTTCCTTGTGCAGCACTACATGCTCCAGACGAATAATTTGCACTATAATCTACTGAGTTATCGCAACTAACCTGACTTATAGTAGCTACTACCGATGGACAAGGCACACAAACATCTGGGTTGGTTAAATTAAGCGTGACTTCATTACATTCATCATCCTCATACCGCACCAATGAACTTTCGGGATCTTGGGTTCCACATACGTTTGAATTATCGGAGACTACAGAATATTTTAAAAATATATTTTCCGTAGCTATCCTAGGAACATCCCAGTATATTTTATCACCAGCTCCACTTAAGGTAACTGTTCCTTTATTTGTACTTATTGAACCAGAAACAATTGAAAAACCAGGTTCTATTGTAGTGGTTAAAAACTTTTCTCCAGGTAATTGTATGGCAGCATAATTAAGGTTACCGAAAATTTCCATATAAATGTCAGATAAATCTGCATTTACTTCGGTGCTGTATGCGCCCGCATTTTGAATTTGATTAAGTGTATTTAATGCAATGGTTTGCTCTGTTCCTGAAATAGCTCCTGTTAAACCAATAGTAAAAACATTTTGAGTATAATCTGTACCACTCTTGGTTATAGACCAAGCCGCTTGTCCGGCTGCAATTGCGTTTTGTTGACAGATGGTATTATGTTGCGTATTACTACACGAATTTCCACTATTATCTCTGTTTGTAACACCATCGGTAAGTAAAATAATACTTCGCGAAGTTTCGCAATTAAAAGTACCTCTAGAGTTTAACTCAGCTCGTGCTTTAACCAATGCATCTTGAATATTGGTTGCACCAGCTGTAACTAAGGCATTAATCTTTGCAATTGCTAAAGTTTTATTTGTTGTTAATTGTTGATCAATGGTAGCACTACTCGCGTATGATACAATTGAAACCTTATTTAATCCACTTGGATTATTTTCTGGCTTAAAAAGCTCGTTTACAAAATCAATTGCAGCATCTTTTGCATAGTCAATTGGTTCGGGCCGTGGACCGTCATCCATACTTCCCGATCTATCAATTACAAGAACAACTTCTTGCGGACGCTTTGTTGCAATCCCTTCAACATCTATATCAATGTCAAAAACATTACAAGTAGTAACGTTTGCTTCTCTGGTTTTGTCAATATCTAGTGAAGGTTGCTGTCCAAATAAACTAAAAGACGAAAGAACCACTATTAAAAAAGTGATTTTCGTAAAGTTTGTTGCCAGTATGTTTTTAAAGTGTAGTTGTTTTTTCATAAATAAAAATTTAGGTATTAACCTATACTATTTATAGTATTCCTTTTCAATATTCCTCCTTTACTATCCATCAGATGGTTCGGGGACAAAAACTCTTAAGGTTGTACTCGTTGCTGGGCGAGCACAATCAGTTCCTTGCGCTAGCACCTCTATACAACTCCAAGTATTAAGCGGAGTTTGCGCAGGTACCGATACATAAATTTGAAATTCACGCGTTTCTCCTGCAGAGAGTGTTAGCGAGTTGTTTGCAACACTTGCGTTATTTCTATTTCTAACAGAAACATTTAAAGAAACATTTGGTGCCGATGTTCTGTAATTATCATTTGCACAAGATGCCTCTAAACTTTTCGTTGAAATTGTATACGTTGTTTGTCTTGAAGAAGTGTTGGTTAGAACCATATTAAAAATAGCTCCCTCATCTTCGTATGCCGATCTTGCATTGCGATCTTTTTCAACAGATAATGTAGCACTACAATTTTGAGAGTTAGCCGAAGTAAAGCTCACTAAGCACAAAAAAACAGTCAACATTAAGCTTTTAATTACTATTGCTATTCGCTTCATATAATAGTTTTTAAATAATTATCTCAAATAGTTTTAGGCTCTAAAACACCCAATAAATTTTTTACACTATATCAAATATACAGTGGAAATGCTTTAAGATTTAGTAACCAATAAACTATTAGTTAAACTGTTATAAATAGTCGGTCAACTGCATATTTCTTGTATAAAACCCGTAATTACGCAGCTTTTAAACATACGTAGAATTACGTATGCCACTGTTTTCAGTGGTTACGAGCGCATTGGTTTGTTTGCTCAACAATATTTAGCGAGAGTTCTTTTAGTATAAAAAGCTGAAAATTTTCTATTTATATTTTCTGAAATATTAAAACTTAAAAGAGAAATGTGTTTCATAATTTTGAATCAACTAGAGTTTCTTACTCCAATTACAAACTTTATCTTTGCACCCTTATACAAGAATTTATATGTCTATTGAAAAAGAAATAAAACGAAGAAGAACTTTTGGTGTAATTGCACATCCCGATGCAGGGAAAACAACATTAACCGAAAAACTATTACTCTTTGGAGGCGCAATTCAAGAAGCGGGCGCCGTAAAAAACAATAAAGTAAAAAAAGGAGCAACTAGTGATTTTATGGAGATTGAACGCCAACGAGGAATATCGGTGGCTACTTCGGTATTAGCTTTTGAATATCACGGAACCAAAATTAATATTTTGGATACCCCAGGACATAAAGATTTTGCCGAAGATACTTTTAGAACCTTAACCGCTGTAGACAGTGTAATTGTTGTAATAGATGTAGCAAAAGGTGTAGAAGAACAAACCGAAAAACTGGTAGAAGTATGCCGAATGCGCAATATTCCAATAATTGTGTTTATCAATAAATTAGACCGCGAAGGTCGCGATGCATTTGATCTACTAGACGAAATAGAAAGTAAGCTACAACTACGCGTAACTCCCTTAAGTTTTCCAATTGGGATGGGATACGACTTTAAAGGAATTTACAACGAATGGGAAAAAAATGTAAACCTCTTTAGTGGCGACAACCGAAAAAATATTGAAGAAACAATTGAAATTGAAGATTTAGAAAGCAAAGAACTCGACAACCTTGTGGGTGAAAAAGCTGCAAATACCTTAAGAGAAGAGTTAGAACTTGTACGAGAGGTTTACCCAGATTTCAATCAGCAAGAATATTTAGACGGAGAGCTTCAGCCCGTATTTTTTGGATCGGCTTTAAATAATTTTGGGGTGAGAGAATTGTTAGACTGTTTTGTTGAAATAGCACCAACTCCACGCCCAAAAGAAAGCGACACACGATTAGTACATCCTGAAGAAAAAGATTTTTCTGGTTTTGTGTTTAAAATTCACGCAAACATGGATCCTAAGCACCGCGATCGGCTAGCATTCGTAAAAATTGTATCGGGTACTTTTGAAAGAAATTCGCCTTACCTACATGTGCGCAACGGTAAGAAAGTAAAATTTAGCAGCCCTAATGCGTTTTTTGCCGAAAAGAAACAAATTGTAGATGTTTCATATCCAGGCGATATCGTAGGCTTACACGATACTGGAAACTTTAAAATTGGCGATACGCTTACGCAAGGAGAAAAAATGCAATATAAAGGTATACCAAGTTTTTCTCCCGAGCACTTTAAATATGTTAATAACGCAGATCCAATGAAGAGCAAACAATTAGAAAAGGGGCTCGATCAATTAATGGATGAAGGTGTGGCACAGCTTTTTACTCTAGAATTAAACGGCAGAAAAGTTATAGGTACCGTAGGCGCATTACAGTTTGAAGTTATTCAATACAGGCTAGAACACGAATATGGCGCAAAGTGTAGCTACGAAAATCTAAATGTACACAAAGCTTGCTGGGTAGAAGCTAAAGATCCAAAAAGCGAAGAGTTTGCAGATTTTAAAAGAGTAAAAGCAAAGTTTTTAGCCAAAGATAAACGCGACCAATTGGTGTTTTTTGCCGATTCGGCTTTTACGTTACAAATGACACAGTCTAAATACCCCAACGTAAAATTGCATTTTGTAAGTGAATTTGAAAGTAGTAATAGCAAAAAGAAAAAGTAAATTTTTAAAAAAGCTATTTATACGCACGATATAAAAAAAGCCCCGCAATATTGCGGGGCTTTTTAGTTTTCTTTTTTAAGCTTCGCCCGTAGGGCCAAAGTTTAATGGAATGGGCGGTTGCTCATAATCCTTAATTTCACCGTGAGCGTTTTCAAATCGCTTTACGTTATCATTTAATGCTTTTAAAAACCTTTTAGCATGTTGTGGAGTTAAAATAATTCTAGACTTCACTTTGCTTTTAGGCACCCCAGGCATAATAGTTACAAAATCTACCACAAACTCTGAAACTGAATGATTTATTATTGCTAAGTTACTATAAGTACCTTGCGCAACAGCTTCATCTAGTTCTATATTTATTTGATTTTGTTTTGGTTTATCTTTTTTTTGATCTGCCATTGTATTTTAAATATTGACCCCGAGACAATTCAGGATTAAACTTTATATTTCTTACAAAATTTTAAATGCTAATAAAAAAGGTGCGTTTTGTAAACGCACCTTTTAAAATATTAGTTAAAATTAACTTCTTGCTTAGCGCGGTTCATCTCTTCCAGCTCTTCTTTAGAGCCAACAATTATAGAGTCATATCTACGCATACCAGTACCGGCAGGTATTTTATGTCCTACAATTACATTCTCTTTTAAGCCTTCTAAAGTATCTACTTTACCAGCAACTGCTGCCTCGTTTAATACTTTAGTTGTTTCTTGGAAAGATGCTGCCGAGATAAACGACTTAGTTTGTAACGACGCTCTTGTAATACCTTGTAATACTGGAGTTGCCGTTGCAGGTACTGCATCGCGTGCTTCTACTAGCTCTTTATCGTTTCTTCGCAACAATGAGTTTTCATCGCGAAGTGCTCTTGGCGTTAATATTTGCCCCTCTTTTAAGTTTTCAGATTCGCCTGCATTTGTAACAACCTTCATTCCGAAAATCTTATCATTTTCTTCAATGAAATCGTCTTTATGGGCTAATTGATCTTCTAAGAAGGTAGTATCACCTGGATCTTGAATCTTCACCTTACGCATCATCTGTCTAACAACAACCTCAAAGTGCTTGTCGTTAATTTTCACACCTTGCAGTCGGTAAACTTCTTGTACTTCGTTTACAAGATATTGTTGTACTGCCGATGGGCCTTTAATGCGTAAAATATCTTCTGGTGTAATTGAACCATCAGAAAGTGGCATTCCTGCACGTACATAATCGTTTTCCTGAACAAGAATTTGGTTACTAAGTTTTACCAAATACTTTTTCATCTCGCCTAATTTAGACTCAACGATAATTTCGCGATTACCACGCTTTATTTTACCGAAAGATACAACTCCGTCAATCTCACTTACTACTGCTGGGTTCGATGGGTTACGCGCTTCAAATAGCTCGGTTACACGAGGAAGACCACCCGTAATATCCCCTGCCTTAGCAGATTTACGCGGTATTTTCACAAGTACTTTACCAATCTTAATTTTATCGCCGTCATCCACCATAATATGGGCGCCAACAGGTAAGTTATAACTACGTATAACTTCGTCTTTCTTCCCTAAAATTTGTAGGGTTGGAATACGTTTTTTATCTCTAGACTCTGAAATTACTTTTTCTTGGAAACCAGTTTGTTCATCAATTTCAACCTGGTAGGTAACACCTTGTACAATGTTTTCGTACTTAATTTTACCAGCAAATTCAGAAATAATTACTCCGTTATATGGATCCCACGTACACACTACATCACCGGCTTTAACCGTATCGCCATCTTTAATGTTTAATGTAGAACCGTAAGGAATATTGTTAGTACTTAAAGTAATACCAGTTTTCTTGTCAACAAGTTTAATTTCAGAAGTACGAGAAATTACAATATCTACAATATTACCTTGAGCATCTTCACCTTTTACAGTTTTAAGATCTTCAATTTCGGCTTTACCGTCAAATCTTACTACTAACTTGTTATCTTCTGAAATGTTACCAGCAATACCACCCACGTGGAAGGTACGAAGTGTAAGCTGTGTACCAGGCTCACCAATAGATTGAGCGGCAACTACACCCACGGCTTCACCGCGCTGCACCATTTTGTTGGTAGCCAGGTTACGACCGTAACACTGTGAACAAATTCCTCGTTTTGCTTCGCAAGTAAGCGCTGATCGCACTTCTACTTTTTCAAGCGGCGAGTCTGCAATAATATCGGCAATTTCTTCAGTAATATGATCGCCCGAAGCTACAATAAGCTCCTTAGTTAATGGGTTTACAACATCGTTAAGTGCAGTACGCCCAACTATACGGTCGCGAAGCGATTCTACAACTTCTTCGTTTTTCTTTAATGCTGAAACTTCTATTCCACGAAGTGTATAACAATCTTCAATATTGATAATTACATCTTGTGAAACGTCTACCAATCTACGCGTTAAATATCCAGCATCTGCCGTTTTAAGAGCGGTATCTGCAAGACCCTTACGCGCACCGTGCGTAGAGATAAAATACTCAAGAATTGAAAGACCTTCTTTAAAGTTAGAAAGAATTGGGTTTTCAATAATTTCGCCTCCTCCAGAGTTAGATTTTTTAGGCTTAGCCATCAAACCACGCATACCTGTTAACTGGCGAATTTGTTCCTTAGAACCCCTCGCACCCGAGTCAAGCATCATATACACCGAGTTAAACCCTTGTTGATCTTCGCGTATACGCTTCATAGAAAGCTCGGTAAGTTCGGCATTTGTTGCCGTCCAAATATCAATTACCTGGTTGTAACGTTCGTTATTGGTAATAAGCCCCATGTTATAACTATTAATAATACCATCAACTTGTTCGTTGGCATTATCAATCATAGACTGCTTTTCTGAAGGAATAATAATATCACCTAAACTAAATGATAATCCCCCTTCAAATGCAAACTTATACCCTAAGGTTTTAATCTCATCTAAGAAAGCCGAAGTAACAGGTACCGAAGTAACTTTTAAAATCTTACCAATAATATCACGAAGTGATTTTTTGGTTAGTACTTCATTGATAAATCCTGCTGCTTCTGGTACTTTTTCATTGAAAATAACACGTCCTAAAGTAGTGGTAATAATTTGGTAAACTAATTCACCATTTTCATTAAAATCTTTAGTGCGAATTTTAATTTCGGCGTTAAGCTCTACTCTACCTTCGTTGTAAGCGATAATAGCTTCTTCGGCAGAATAAAAAGTAAGACCTTCACCTTTTACCACAACATCGCCCATCGTCTTTTTAAGTTTGGTCATATAATAAAGACCTAAAACCATATCTTGTGAAGGTACCGCTACTGGCGAACCATTTGCAGGATTCAAAATGTTGTGAGATGCAAGCATTAATAACTGGCATTCTAAAATAGCTTCTGGCCCTAATGGAAGGTGTACCGCCATTTGGTCACCATCAAAATCGGCATTAAATGCAGTACATACTAATGGGTGAAGTTGGATAGCTTTTCCTTCAATAAGTTTTGGCTGGAAAGCTTGAATACCCAACCTGTGTAATGTAGGAGCCCGGTTAAGCATAACTGGGTGTCCTTTTAGCACATTCTCTAAAATGTCCCAAACAACAGGTTCTTTTTTATCTATAATTTTCTTTGCAGATTTAACTGTCTTAACAATACCTCTTTCAATTAATTTACGAATTACAAAAGGCTTGTAAAGCTCGGCTGCCATATCTTTTGGAAGACCACACTCAAATAGTTTCAATTCGGGTCCAACAACAATTACAGAACGTGCCGAATAATCTACACGCTTACCTAGTAAGTTTTGACGGAAACGTCCTTGCTTACCTTTTAACGAATCTGAAAGCGATTTTAACGGACGGTTACTGTCTGTTTTTACAGCTGAAGATTTACGTGTATTATCAAATAATGAATCTACAGATTCTTGAAGCATACGCTTCTCATTACGTAAAATTACTTCTGGCGCTTTAATTTCCATCAATCGCTTTAAACGATTGTTACGAATAATAACGCGACGGTATAAATCATTTAAATCTGAAGTAGCAAAACGTCCTCCATCTAGTGGCACTAACGGGCGTAATTCTGGTGGAATAACCGGAATTACCTTCATTATCATCCACTCGGCTTTGTTTTCGCGATTTTTATTCGCATCGCGAAGTGCTTCAACAACTTGAAGGCGTTTTAAGGCTTCGGTTTTACGCTGTTTTGAAGTTTCGTTATTTGCCTTGTGGCGAAGGTCGTAAGACAGGGTGTCTAAGTCTATGCGTTGCAATAGTTCAATTAAACATTCTGCCCCCATTTTCGCAATAAATTTATTTGGATCGGTATCTTCCAAATATTGATTTTCTTGCGGAATTGAATCTAAGATATCAAGGTATTCTTCTTCGGTTAAGAAGTCTAACTTTTTAACAGGCTCGCCACCTTCATAGGTTGCGATTCCTGGTTGAATTACTACGTATCTTTCGTAGTAAATAATCATGTCCAGTTTTTTAGATGGCAATCCTAAAAGGTATCCTATTTTGTTTGGAAGGCTACGGAAGTACCATATATGTGCTACAGGAACAACTAAATTAATATGCCCTACACGGTCACGACGTACTTTTTTCTCTGTAACTTCCACACCACAACGGTCGCAAACAATACCTTTGTAGCGTATTCTTTTATATTTACCACAGGCACATTCGTAATCCTTTACAGGACCAAAAATACGCTCACAGAAAAGACCGTCACGCTCTGGTTTGTGCGTTCGGTAGTTGATTGTTTCGGGCTTTAAAACTTCGCCACGTGATTCTGCCAAAATAGATTCAGGAGAAGCCAAACCAATAGAAATCTTGTCGAATTTCTGTACTGTGTTTTCTTTATTTCTATTCATCATGATTTAAAATAAACTTGTTTGTTTTGATTGAAATCAAAAAGCTTGATTTCGGTGAGAATCAAGAGATTCCCGCTTACGCGGGAAATTCTTATTCTTCTAATCTAATGTCAAGACCCAATCCTTTTAATTCGTGCATAAGTACGTTAAAAGACTCTGGTAATCCTGGTTCTGGCATGGTTTCACCTTTAACGATTGCCTCGTAGGTTTTTGCCCTTCCTATAACATCATCAGATTTAACAGTCAATATTTCTCTAAGTGTGCTAGATGCTCCATATGCTTCTAATGCCCAAACTTCCATTTCACCAAAACGCTGTCCACCAAACTGTGCTTTACCACCAAGTGGTTGTTGTGTAATAAGTGAGTATGGTCCAATAGAACGTGCGTGCATCTTATCGTCTACCATATGGCCTAGTTTAAGCATATAGATTATACCTACGGTTGCAGGTTGATCAAAACGCTTACCAGTTCCACCATCGAATAGGTAGGTGTGCCCAAATCTTGGAATACCAGCCTCATCGGTCAATTCATTGATTTGATCTATAGTTGCACCGTCAAAAATTGGAGTTGCGTATTTACGTCCTAATTTTTGTCCAGCCCATCCAAGCACAGTTTCATAAATTTGCCCAATGTTCATACGCGATGGTACCCCTAGTGGGTTTAGCACGATGTCTACTGGTGTTCCATCTTCTAAGAATGGCATATCTTCTTCGCGAACAATACGAGCAACAATACCTTTGTTACCGTGACGTCCCGCCATTTTATCACCAACTTTAAGTTTACGTTTTTTAGCGATGTAAACTTTAGCTAGTTTTAAAATTCCTGCAGGTAACTCATCTCCTACAGAAATGGTAAACTTCTCACGTCGAAGGTTTCCTTGAAGGTCGTTTTCTTTAATTTTATAGTTGTGCATTAAATCGGCAACCAACTCATTTGTCTCCTCATCGGTTGTCCAAGTTCCACCTACTAGATGCGTATAGTCATCTACAGAATGAAGCATTTTTAATGTAAACTTTTTACCTTTTGGGAAAACAACTTCACCAAGATCATTGCTAATCCCTTGTGCAGTTTTTCCACCAACAATAGCAAATAATTTTTCAACCAAAACATCTTGAAGCGCCACAAACTTAGCTTCGTATTTAGCTTCTAATTCGGCTATATCTTCTTTATCTTTTGCACGCTTGCGCTTATCTTTTACCGCACGAGCAAACAGCTTTTTCTCGATAACAACCCCGTGTAGCGATGGTGAAGCCTTTAAAGATGCATCTTTAACATCTCCTGCTTTATCACCAAAAATAGCACGAAGTAGTTTTTCTTCTGGGGTAGGGTCACTTTCTCCTTTTGGAGTAATTTTCCCGATTAGAATATCGCCAGGTTTTACCTCGGCTCCAATTCTAATCATTCCATTTTCATCAAGATCTTTTGTTGCTTCTTCTGAAACATTAGGAATATCATTAGTTAATTCTTCATTACCTAATTTGGTATCTCTAACTTCTAATGAATATTCATCAATGTGTATTGAAGTAAAAATATCTTCGCGTACTACTTTTTCAGAAATTACAATTGCATCCTCAAAGTTATACCCTTTCCAAGGCATAAAGGCAACTTTCATGTTTCTTCCTAATGCCAATTCACCTTTTTCAGTTGCATAACCTTGGCAAAGCACTTGTCCTTTTTTCACTCTATCGCCTTTACGAACAATAGGCTTAAGGTTGATAGAAGTACTTTGGTTTGTCTTTCTGAATTTTACTAATTGATATGTTTTTTCGTCAGAATCAAAACTTACTTTACGTTCGTTTTCTGTACGATCGTACTTAATAGTAATTTCGTTTGCGTCTACATATTCAACTACACCATCTCCTTCGGCATTAATTAATACACGGCTGTCTGAAGCTACTTGTCTTTCAAGACCTGTACCTACGATAGGTGAATCTGCAATTAATAACGGTACTGCTTGACGCATCATATTCGATCCCATCAATGCACGGTTTGCATCATCGTGCTCTAAGAATGGAATTAACGATGCCGAAATAGATGCAATTTGGTTTGGCGCAACATCAGCATAATTTAATACTGTAGGGTCTACCAACGGAAAATCGCCTTCCATACGTGCAATTACTTTTTCGGCTTCAATTACCCCTTTATCAGATAAAGGAATATTGGCCTGAGCAATGTGCATGTCTTCTTCTTCTTCAGCAGAAAGATAGATGGCATCGTTTTTAAAGTCAATTTTACCTTCAGTAACTTTGCGATAAGGTGTTTCTATAAACCCAAGGTTATTCACCTTTGCATAAACAGATAGCGATGAAATAAGACCAATGTTTGGTCCTTCTGGCGTTTCAATTGGGCAAAGACGACCGTAATGTGTATAGTGAACATCACGAACCTCGAACCCTGCTCTTTCACGCGATAAACCACCAGGTCCTAATGCAGAAAGTCGACGCTTATGCGTAATTTCTGCCAGCGGATTGGTTTGGTCCATAAACTGCGAAAGCTGGTTGGTACCAAAGAATGAATTAATTACCGAAGAAAGTGTCTTTGCGTTAATTAAGTCAATAGGTGTAAATACTTCGTTATCGCGAACGTTCATACGTTCTCTAATGGTACGAGCCATACGGGCAAGACCAACTCCAAATTGTTGTGATAATTGTTCTCCTACAGTACGTACACGACGGTTACTAAGGTGATCAATATCATCAATTTCGGCTTTAGAGTTAATTAACTCTATTAAGTATTTAACTATGGTAATGATATCCTCTTTGGTAAGCACTTGCTTATCCATAGGTATATCAAGACCTAATTTTTTATTCATTCTATAACGACCTACCTCACCAAGGTTATAACGTTGGTCACTAAAGAATAGCTTGTGGATAATACCACGCGCAGTTTCTTCATCTGGCGGTTCGGCGTTACGAAGTTGTCTATATATATGTTCTACCGCTTCTTTTTCAGAGTTAGTAGGGTCTTTTTGTAATGTGTTGTGAATAATAGCATAATCTGCTAATAGATTATCCTCTTTATGCAACAAAATGGTTTTAGATCCAGAGTCGATAATCTCGTCTATATGTTCTTTTTCAAGTACAGTATCACGATCTAAAATAATTTCGTTACGCTCTATCGATACAACTTCTCCTGTATCTTCATCAACAAAATCTTCGTGCCAGGTTTTTAAGACACGAGCAGCCAATTTACGGCCAATAAACTTTTTAAGCCCTGTTTTAGTGGCTTTAACTTCCTCGGCAAGGTCAAAGATTTCGAGAATATCTTTATCTCTTTCAAACCCAATTGCACGGAATAAAGTAGTTACAGGTAATTTTTTCTTACGGTCAATGTAAGCGTACATTACGCTGTTAATGTCTGTAGCAAACTCAATCCAAGAACCTTTAAAAGGAATTACACGAGCAGAGTAAAGCTTAGTTCCATTTGCGTGAAACGACTGGCCAAAAAATACACCAGGCGAACGGTGAAGTTGAGATACAACAACACGTTCTGCCCCATTAATGCAGAAAGTTCCGCTTGGGGTCATATAAGGGATAGTACCTAAATATACGTCCTGCACGATTGTTTCAAAATCTTCGTGCTCGGCATCTGTACAGTACAATTTTAAACGCGCTTTAAGAGGCACACTATAGGTAAGTCCACGTTCTATACATTCTTGAATTGAATATCTTGGTGGATCTACAAAATAGTCTAAAAACTCTAGAACGAATTGATTGCGTGTATCGGTAATCGGGAAATTTTCCAAAAAGGTATTGTATAATCCTTCTTGGCCTCTTTCTTCTGATTTGGTTTCCAACTGGAAAAAATCCTGAAAGGATTTAATCTGAATGTCCAAAAAGTCGGGATAATCCGGCTTGTTTTTTACAGAGGAAAAATTCAATCTTTCAGTTTGCGTTGCTGACATCTATGGACGGAATTTTAATTAAAATAATAATGAAAAACGTATAAAAAAGGTATTAACCGTTATATACGCAAAATGGTTTAGGCCTTTCCGCGCGTGCGTAAGACCTAAACCGTATGGTTTGGAACGTAATAAAGCTTACTTAAGCTCAACCTCAGCTCCAGCTTCTTCTAGTTGTGCTTTTAAAGCTTCTGCTTCATCCTTAGATACACCTTCTTTTACAGGTGAAGGAGCGTTATCAACTAATTCTTTTGCTTCTTTAAGACCAGCACCAGTTAATTCTTTAACTAGTTTTACAACTGCTAATTTAGAACCACCAGCAGCTTTTAATACTACTGTAAATTCTGATTGCTCTTCAGCAGCATCAGCACCAGCACCTCCACCAGCAGCAACAGCTACAGCTGCAGCAGCAGGCTCAATACCGTACTCGTCTTTTAATATAGTAGCTAACTCATTAACTTCTTTTACTGTTAAGTTAACTAATTGTTCTGCGAAATCTTTTAAATCTGCCATTTCTATCGTTTTTAAAATAATTGTGTTTATATAAATAAATTAGTGCTAAAAATAATTTTATCCTTCTTTTTCGGATAAGGTCTTAACAATACCTGCAATGGTACTACCACCACTCTTAAGGGCAGAAATAACATTTTTAGCTGGTGATTGTAATAACCCGATAATTTCTCCAACAAGCTCGTCTTTAGACTTAAGTTCTGCCAAGCTATCCAATTGGTTATCGCCAATGTAAATTGACTCTTGAATATAGGCTCCTTTTAAAAGTGGCTTATCAGATTTTTTTCTGAATTCTTTGATAACTTTGGCAGGTGCATTTCCTGTTTCAGAAAACATTAAAGAAGTATTTCCTTTAAGTACTTCTGTCAATTCACCAAAGTCTTTATCTGAACTCTCCATTGCTTTTTTAAGCAATGTGTTCTTAACAACAGCTAACTGTACACCTGCTTTGTAGCACGCACGACGTAAGTTTGTTGTGTGCCCTGCATTAAGGCCTGAAATATCTGCTAAGTAAATGTTAGCATTATCAGACAACTGTGCAGTCAACGTTTCTATTACTATTGATTTTTCTTCTCTTGTCATAATATCGAGTTTTTACTGCTCAGTAAACCTTTTAGTGTCAACTTCAACTCCTGGGCTCATCGTGCTAGACATATAGATACTCTTAATGTATACACCTTTTGAAGCCTGTGGCTTAAGTTTAACGAGAGTTGTTAATAATTCTCTTGCGTTTCCGGCAATTTTTTCGGCATCAAAAGACGCTTTTCCTATTGCTGCGTGTACAATACCAGTTTTATCAACTTTAAAATCGATTTTACCAGCCTTTACATCTGAAACTGCTTTAGCAACGTCCATAGTTACCGTTCCAGTTTTTGGGTTAGGCATAAGACCACGAGGTCCTAAAACACGTCCTAAAGGACCTAACTTACCCATTACACTTGGCATAGTTACAATAACGTCAACATCTGTCCAACCTCCTTTAATTTTATCGAGGTACTCATCAAGACCAACATAATCTGCACCGGCTTCTTTAGCTTCAGCTTCCTTATCTGGAGTAACTAATGCTAAAACCTTTACATCTTTACCTGTTCCATGAGGAAGGGTAACAACACCTCTTACCATTTGGTTAGCTTTACGTGGGTCCACGTTAAGTCTTACCGCTAGGTCTACAGAAGCATCAAAATTTACGTTGGTGATTTCTTTTATTAAAGCAGAAGCTTCAGCTACAGTATAGGTTCTATCCTCTACTTTAAGTTTAGCTTCCTTTTGCTTTTTAGTTAATCGTGCCATTTTATAGATTCTTTTTTCAAATTAAAAAGGTGCATCACCTTTTACTTTAACTCCCATAGAACGCGCTGTTCCTGCTACCATTTTCATAGCAGACTCAACTGTAAAAGCATTTAAATCGGGCATTTTATCTTCCGCAATCGCTTTTACTTGGTCCCATGTGATCGTGGCTACCTTTTTTGCATGTGGTTCGCCGGAGCCTTTTTTTGTTTTTGCAGCTTCGAGTATTTGCACGGCAGCGGGTGGAGTTTTAATAACAAAATCAAAAGATTTGTCCTTATAAACTGTGATCGCTACTGGCAATACCTTTCCTTGCTTATCTTGAGTTCTTGCATTAAATTGCTTACAGAACTCCATGATATTAACACCGGCAGCACCAAGAGCAGGTCCAACTGGTGGTGAAGGGTTAGCAGCACCTCCGCGAACTTGCAACTTAACTACTTTACTAATTTCTTTTGCCATTTCTAATTTTTGATGTGGTTTTTCAAAAGTGGAAGCCTCTTTAAAAACCTATTAAGCGTAACAATTAAACTTTTTCTACTTGCATATAACTCAATTCTAATGGTGTTTTTCTTCCGAAAATTTTCACCATTACTTCGAGCTTACGTTTTTCTTCGTTTATTTTTTCTACAGTACCATTAAAACCATTAAATGGTCCATCAATTACTTTTACAGTCTCGCCCGTAATGTATGGAATGCTAACATTATCATCCTTAACCGAAAGTTCATCTACCTTACCTAACATTCTGTTTACTTCAGATTGCCTAAGTGGCACAGGGTCACCGCCTTTAGTTTCTCCTAAGAAACCAATTACACCATTAATAGATTTAATGATGTGAGGAATTTCACCTCCCAGATTGGCTTGCACCATAATGTAGCCCGGAAAATAAACGCGTTCTTTGTTTACTTTTTTTCCGTTGCGAATTTGTATAACTTTTTCGGTTGGTACGAGTACTTGATCTACATAGTCTTCCAGCTCTAATCGTTTTATCTCTGTTTCGATATACGATTTGATTTTGTTTTCCTGTCCACTAACTGAACGGACTACGTACCATTTTTTTGTCTTTGTTGTTTCGGTCATTGCTTACGACTTGATCCAATCAAAATATAATCCAACTACTTTACTAAACACGGTATCTACACCCCAAATTGCCAATGCCAAAAGCACCGAAAAAACTGCAACTATAACAGTTAGTTTTTGCGCTTCTGCCCAAGTTGGCCACGTAACGTGATTTTTTAATTCTTTGTACGATTCTGAAATATAGTTTACCATGACGTCGCTATTAATATTTTGATAATCCCTAAGAGCGGGATGATGCTGCACTTGCAGTACTTCTGCACGGGTTGAGAGGCTCGAACTCCCGACACCTGGTTTTGGAGACCAGTGCTCTACCAACTGAGCTAAACCCGTCTATGAGAAATAACACTTTATTTAATAATGCTAAAACTCGTTATAAAAGCCAAGGTATCCCGAAGTTAATTCGGGACACCCAGTGCTCTTATTATAATGTAATTAGTCTAAAATCTCAGTTACCTGACCTGCACCTACTGTACGACCACCTTCGCGAATTGCGAAACGAAGACCTACATTCATTGCGATTGGTTGAAGTAATTCAACGTGAATAGTCAAGTTATCACCTGGCATTACCATTTCAACACCTTCTGGAAGTGTAATTGTTCCAGTTACATCAGTTGTACGTACGTAGAACTGTGGACGGTAGTTGTTGTGGAATGGAGTGTGACGTCCACCTTCTTCTTTTTTAAGGATATAAACCTCAGCTTTAAACTTAGCGTGTGGTGTTACAGAACCTGGCTTAACGATTACCATACCTCTAGAGATTTGAGTTTTCTCAATACCTCTTAATAAGATACCAGCGTTATCTCCAGCTTCACCTCTATCAAGAATTTGACGGAACATTTCAATACCAGTAATAGTAGAAGTTAACTTTTCAGCTCCCATACCAATAATCTCAACTGGATCTCCTGTTTGAGCTACACCAGTTTCAATACGACCCGTAGCAACAGTACCACGACCAGTAATAGAGAATACATCTTCAATTGGCATCAAGAATGGCTTATCTGTATCGCGCTCTGGCTCTTCAATCCAAGCATCAACTTCTTCCATTAATTTAAGAAGCGCATCAACCCATTTTTGCTCACCGTTAAGTGCTCCTAAAGCAGAACCTTGAACAACAGGACCATTATCACCATCATACTCGTAGAAGCTAAGAAGATCGCGGATCTCCATTTCTACTAATTCTAATAATTCCTCATCATCAACTAAGTCAACTTTGTTCATGAATACAACAATTCTAGGAATACCTACCTGGCGTCCTAAAAGGATGTGCTCACGTGTTTGTGGCATTGGACCATCTGTAGCAGCAACTACAAGAATAGCACCGTCCATTTGTGCAGCACCAGTAACCATGTTCTTTACATAATCCGCGTGACCAGGACAGTCAACGTGTGCATAGTGACGCTTTTCTGTTTGGTACTCTACGTGAGAAGAGTTAATTGTAATACCTCTTTCTTTTTCTTCTGGCGCATTATCAATTTGATCAAATGATGTCGCCGCAGAATATCCTGCATCAGCTAAAACCTTAGTAATAGCTGCAGTGGTCGTTGTTTTTCCGTGATCTACGTGTCCAATTGTACCAATATTTAAATGTGGTTTTGACCGATCGAATTTTTCTTTTGCCATTTTGTATTAATTTTAATCTTAGTTATTATTAGTGTTCAATTGCATTCACAAGTTGAGCCAATGATGGACCCTGTTTTTTCTGTGAATCCATGCTCCCTAATAATTTATGCAATGACACAAAATATATTAGGCACTGACAGTTTTGTTTGAGCCAATGATGGGAATTGAACCCATGACCTCTTCCTTACCAAGGAAACGCTCTACCCCTGAGCTACACCGGCGTTTTTTGGTTTCAGGCTTAAGGTTTCCAGTTTCAGGCTACTCCAACCTGTAAACTTGCAACTTACAACTTGTAACTCATATTAGAGCGGGAGACCGGGTTCGAACCGGCGACATTCAGCTTGGAAGGCTGACGCTCTACCAACTGAGCTACTCCCGCAATTTATTTTGAATAAACCCCTAAAAACCAAATCCAAAAAGAATTTAAAGTTTTACATAGAACTCATTCAAAAGTATCCAGTATTTTAAGGAACAATATTTCAAATTTTAAACCAATTATCTAATCCCTCGGTTCATTATCTGAAACTAATTTTTCCCGCTTTCGCAGAAATTTTTGTGGGGAGAGCAGGATTCGAACCTGCGAAGACATAGTCAGCAGATTTACAGTCTGCCCTCGTTGGCCGCTTGAGTATCTCCCCAACTGGATTTTTACAACAAAAACCCAAATTTCAATATTTCAAAAACTTCCACTTTCAAGGAAATTTTGGAGCCGATGGAGGGACTCGAACCCACGACCTGCTGATTACAAATCAGCTGCTCTAGCCAGCTGAGCTACATCGGCTTTTCAACCTCTTTTTTTGACTGCTTGTTAGCCATAAAAAAGTCCGCTATTTCTAACGGACTGCAAATGTAGAGAATTTATTTTTTCCACAAAACTTTTTTTAAAAAAAATGTGTTATAAATATACTTTTTCTTTTTGCTTTCTTTTTTTGAGTTGGCGCTGCAAAGCTTTAACCGCCTCATCTGTAGCCTCTTCAAAAGATTTTGCCTCCTTTTTAACCATTACCTCATCCCCCGGGATACTCAATAAAATTTCTACAATTTTATTTTCCTTCTCACTCGTTTTTTGAACTTTTAGAAAAACATCGGCAAATACAATTCGGTCATAAAATTGCTCGAGCTTATTTAATTTCTTTTTTACAAATAGTAAAAGATCATCTTTGGCTGCAAAGTTGGGTGTTTGTACATTTACTTTCATACACTTCAATTTTAAAATGTTATACATTAAGTATTTTTACACCATACGCCTGTTATAGTTAAATTAATTTCGTGGATGTGCGTTTTTATAGACCTCTTTTAGCTTAGAAATACTGTTTTGAGTATAAACTTGTGTCGATGCCAAACTTGAATGGCCCAACAACTCTTTTACAGCACTAATATCTGCTCCTTGGTTTAATAAATGGGTTGCAAATGAATGCCGCAAAATGTGCGGACTCTTTTTTACTTTTTCAGATGCTTTACTAAAATATAAATTTATAACGCGATAGACAAGGTTTTCATAAATTTTAACCCCTCGTTTGGTAAGAAATAAATAATCGCTGTCTTTGATATTTTTAAGTTCGCCCCTAACTGTTAAATACAATTGGATGGTTTGTAAAACGGCCGGCAAAAGCGGAATTATACGTTCCTTTTTGCGCTTACCCAATACTTTAATGGTTTTTTGCGAAATTGACACGTCATTTAGTTTAATATTAACCAACTCGGCGCGTCGTATTCCCGTGGAGTACAACAACTCAATTATTAATCTATTTCGTACACCTTCAAAATCATTTTGCTCAAAAAGCAATTCCATTACTTCATCTATTTCATTTTCAGAAAAGGGAACTTGAATACTTTTTGAAACTTTTAAAGCCTTGTGTTTTGCTAAAGGATTAGCGTCAATTTGCTTTATTTTCAACAAAAATTTATAATACGTTTTAAGCGAAGAAACCTTTCTATTTACACTTCTGTTTGAAATACCGCTATCTACTAATGCAATAATCCAACTACGAATAATAGCATAGTTTACTTCGGAAATATCTGAAATTTGATATTCATCTTCGGCAAAAGATTGAAAGCGCTCCAAGTCGTTTAAATATGCCGTAACCGTATGGGACGAATATTTTTTTTCGAGCTTGAGATACTCTGAAAATGCTTGAAATAACGAAGATGTTTCTGGCATCATTATTATTGTAGGTGAAGTTTAAAAATACAGTTTAAAATTGCGCTTCCCTAATTTTAGCACAAAAAAAATCCGTTGAAATAAATTTCAACGGATTTATATTATAATCTATACAGCTAAGTAGCTATAAATTAAATTTCTTCCTGATCTCTTAAGTTCTGGATATATTGTGCTTTTTGCAACTGCGCTCTCTTCTTAACCGAAGGCTTTGTAAAAGCTTGTCTTGAACGCAACTGGCGCATTGTTCCTGTACGGTCAAATTTACGCTTAAAACGCTTTAGCGCTCTATCAATATTTTCTCCGTCTTTAACTGGTATAATTAACATAGTGTCATCACCTCCTCTCTTTAGGTCGGCAAAAATAGAAAATATTTTTTAATAAACAATTTTTTAAGCAATACTATTACAAATATTGAATTTGGCAACCATCACTAGTGGTAAAAATAATTGGGTCGGGGTCGGGACCTGCTGGTTTTCCTGCTGGACAACCACAAAGCTATACATTAGCAGTTGGATTACTCCAACCACAACAACCACTATTACAAACAAATGTTCCTCTTAGCAAAGGGTGCGAAGGATTTTTCTCAGCGTTTAAATTTTTGATTTTGAGAACGCCTTCTGTTGGTTCTTCTTGAGAAGGCTTATTCTTATCAGGAACCACATATAGATTATTACTGTCTTGAAAGAAATTATGTGATCCTTTTTCCGAAAAAACAATTAGCATTTTTTTTATTGCACCGTTATCTAATAAGTCAACAAAAGCAATGGAATATGATTCTTTTTCATCATAAGCAATCTCTTGTATACTAATAGTATTCTTGTCTTTTATATTACTTTGTTTTGTTTTTAGAAGATAGAGTTCTTTCAATTCATATTCTGATGAAACAAGTATGTTGCCATTAGGTGATTTTAACGCTGTTGTTTGCACAGATTCCATGTTTTCCACCTCTTTTATTTCATTTTCTGTTTCACAAGAAAAAAATAACGAAAGTGTTAAAAAGCCTAAAAAGAAAAATGCTTTTTTTTTCATAATATGTTATTTTAGAGTTACTTAAAGCTAACATATAATATATATGTACCAACAAAAGTTAAAAGAATAAGCTATGATTACTCTTTAAATAAAGATGCGCGTTTGCTTAAATCCTGTATTAACTTCTCCTCTTCTTTACTTTCCAGCAATACGTTGTAATTTTTCCAGAAAGCTTCATTATAAGGTTTACTCGAAAAAATATCTGCAGACCAATCATTTTGTTGTAGTTCTTGGCTTATTAATTCTGAATCTTGAATAATATCACTAAATAATATTTCTTGAATGGTGTAGTAATATTGTTCGTCTTTATCAAAGCCGGGTTCGGCTTCGGTTTTTGCTCTATCTGAAGAACGATCGCCAGTATTTACAAGTTTAGGCGTTTCATAATAAATGTAGTTAGGGTACATTTTACCATCAAAATCTTTATAATCTATAATAAGCTTGTGTAATTTTTGTGTGGCAAATAAACTTTTACTTCGTCTTTTTTGCACCTCTGAAGCCGCAATAAGTTCGTACTCCACTTTTTTAATAGCGTAGTTGTCGTAATAAATATAAATCCAACCCTTGGGCTCAAAACCTTCGTTGTAAATATTTGGGGTGTTTAACCCAACAAAGTCTTCTCCCTTTTCAATTTTAATTTTATACAATTTCCGACCGTTATTAACCAAAATTGTATCGAGCACAAACTCATGTTTGTTCAAAGTATTTTTACCAAGTAATGCGCCTACAGTATTTGAATTTCGAACCAAATTAAGCTTCCCTTTAAAAAGATTTTCTATTCCGTTAACACGGCTGTCGTTCCATTTAATTGCTTTAATTAAAGCCGAAGTTTTAACCCCACTTCTACTTATATTACTACTTTTTGAACCTAAACTTTTTAAATATGCCGAATAGGTAAACAAACTGTCTACATCGCGTAAATCGTAACTTTTTCGCGTTTCGTCTACATTTATTTTTAAATGATTTTTAGCGCCCGCAGCATAGCTAGAATCGTAGAGGGTAATCGCGCTTTCAATAAGCCATTTGTACTCCTTTTTATTGCGCTCCTTATGCCGAAGAAACCCTTTTTGTAAATAAGCCATTTCGGGCAAATTGTCTGGTAACTTTTCAATAGCCCTTTGCACAATACCATTGCCTGTTGTGGGGCGAGGATCTGCTACAATTACAACTTCATCTAAAGAAGCTACATCTTCTTCTAAATAAATATCGCTACCATTTTCAAAATTGGCTACCGTAACGGTAAAGCTTTTATACCCAATAGACGAAATAATAAGCGTATCTTGTAAATGTTGCTGTGGTACCTTTAAAACAAAGTTTCCATCTGCATTGGTGATAGAGCCAGTAGTTGTATTTTTTATATACACACTGGCACTTTCAATAGGCTGAAATGTTAAAAAATCTGACACCTTTCCTGTTAACTTAGTTTGCCCAAAACTTACAACGGCAAGCAATAAAAATACAAGGGTGAGAAAATAACTTTTCTTGATGTTCTTCATTTTAAAAGTAAAAATTAAGTGTTAAGTAGCGGGTTTGTATTCCTTGCCTTCAATAACCATTTTTGAAATAATTTCACGAAGAATTTCAGATGTACCACCTCCTATTGGGCCTAATCTACTGTCGCGTAATAAGCGTGCTAACGGATATTCTTCCATATAGCCGTATCCGCCTAAAAACTGAAGACATTCGGTCATAACCTCATCGGCAACTTTTGTTGAAATTAACTTGCTCATGGTAGCTTCTTTTACAACGTATTCGCCTTGGTCCAACCGTTTTGCGGTAACATAATTAAAAGTTTTACTCACCTCTATTTCGCTAGCGAGTTGTGCAACGCGATGGCGCAATGCCTGGAATTTTGAAATACTCTTTCCAAACGCAAAACGCTCTTTCATATATTGAATAGTGTACTCTAAAGCAAATTCGCTTCGGGCGTGCGCATTAATACCCATAATAAGTCGCTCCAATGCAAAGTGTTGCATGATATATGGGAAGCCTGCATTTTCTTCGCCCATTAAATTTGAAGCCGGAATTTCAACATTGTCAAAAGCTATTTCGGCAGTATCGCTGGCTCTCCATCCTAGTTTATCGAGTTTTGTTGCCGAAACTCCTTTCGTGTCGCGATCTACAACAAAAATACTTATTCCTTTGTTTCCTAGTTCGGGGGCTGTTTTGGCTGCAACTATTAAATAATCGCTGTAAACCCCATTTGTAATAAATGTTTTTGAACCGTTAATTACATAGGTGTCTCCTTTTTTTACAGCTGTAGTTCGCATTCCAGAAACATCGCTTCCGCCAAAGGGTTCGGTAATACAAAGGCATCCTATTTTTTCGCCCGTAATACTTGGCGCTAAATATTTTTCTTTTTGTTCGTGATTTGCTTCTTTTTTAAGATGGGTCATCGCCAAATAAGCGTGAGCCCACATGGCAGCTGCAAATCCGCCACTATTTATTTTTTGAAGTTCTTCTAAAAATATAACAGTATAAAAAAGATCTAAATCCATCCCGCCGTATTCTTCGGGTTGATAAATTCCGAAATAGCCCATTTCCCCGAATTTTTCCCAAATAAAACGCTCAATTTGGCCCGTTTTTTCCCACTTTTCAATGTGAGGCACTACTTCTTTTTGAAGAAAGTCTTGAAAACTCTTTCTGAAAAATTCGTGTTCTTCTGTAAAATACATGTTATTCATACTGGTCTAAAATCTATTATTTACAAGCCTTTCGGCGAATTTAAAAATTTACTCAACGGACAAATATAACTGAATTAGCTGTAACTTTCTTGGGGTCATTCCGTCAATTTTTTTAAGCTCTTCAATGCTGTTTATCTTTTCTCGAAGTCGCCTGTATTCCCAAATGTTTTTAGCCAAGTTAAAACTCACCCCCGGAATGGTAGAAATATCTGAGGCTGTAGCGGTATTTACGTTTATCTTTTCAATAGGTTTTGGTGATTTTACTGTAAAAAGATTTTGGGTTCGTTTTACAACTTCGGGCTCTAAACCGTACACATTATTTAACTGAATATCGCTTGAAAAGCCACCTAATTTATCGCGATACTTTATAATGCGCTGGCTTAACGTATTACCAATGCCACTAACTTTTTGCAACTCCTCGGCAGTTGCTTTGTTTAAATCAATCTTTTCGGTGTATTTTTTTTCAGAAAAACCCTTAGAGGAAGAGTTGTTTTTAAAAGCTGTTTTTGACTTTGGATTGGTAACCCATTCGGGAAATTTAAAATACGGACTTATAACATTCAGTAAAGAATCTGAAACTCCTGTCACATTTTTAAAATCGGCTATTGAGTTTATCCACTCGCCCTCGCGACGATACTGAAGTAATTTATCAATTTGTTCGTTGGACATTCCGAGTGTATACCCCTTGTAATCTGTAATAAAGTTAGGGTTAAAAGGATAGATTTTAGGCTTTCTATTTTCAATTGCCAGCAAACGAAGCGAATCTAATTCTTGTTGAATTAAAACAATTTCGGGCGAAGAAACATCAAAAGTATCTTTTTCCGAAAAATCGGTAAACCAATAAACACACAGCGTTAATACAATAAATAGCAACAAAAGCAAAATCCCACTTCGCTGTTGTTTGTTAAACGTGAAGTGGGATTTTAATTCCATATAAAATTTGTTTTACATATGCTTCTGCAAATCTTCTAAGCCATCGTCTAGCGCTTCGCGTTTTAGTTTAATAGCTTTTTTGTATTTGCTAAGCTCCTTTTTAACTACGGGTGTTAATAAAACCACTCCAATAATATTAGGTACAACCATAGCAAATATCATTGCATCAGAGAAGTTAATTACCGAGCCTAAACTTATAACAGAGCCTACCCATATAAAGATACAAAATAGAAGTTTATAGACTAACTCGGTTACTTTTCCTCTTCCGAATAAATAAACCCATCCTTGCATCCCGTAATACGACCAAGAAATCATTGTTGAAAAAGCAAAAAGAATTACGGCAATGGTAAGCACTACCGAGAAATGCGGAATTACACTATCAAAAGCAGTTGCTGTAAGTTCAACTCCTTCTTTTACCTCTACTCCATATTGAATAATATTATTGTCGAAATTGGTAATAACAATAACCAAGGCTGTCATTGTACAAATTACTACTGTATCTATAAATGGCTCTAATAATGCCACGATACCTTCAGAAGCAGGATATTTTGTTCGTACCGCCGAATGCGCAATTGCAGCCGAACCTACACCAGCTTCATTTGAAAACGCACCACGTCTAATTCCCTGAATCATTACTCCTACCAGTCCACCTGCAATTCCTAACCCAGAAAAGGCGCCTTCAAAAATTAAGGCAAAAGCCTCGCCAATGTGATTGTAGTTGGCTACCAAAATTATTACCGCTCCCAACACGTAAATTCCCGCCATAAACGGAACAATTTTTTCGGTAACTTTTGCAATTCGTTTAATTCCACCAATAATAACTACCGCAACAATTGCCGCCATTATAATTCCAAACCATATTGCAGCACTTGTATCTTGTAAGTTAAAAAGCTGTACAAATTGTGCGGCTGCTTGGTTTGCCTGAAACATATTACCGCCCCCAAAAGAACCGCCAATTACAAATATGGCAAACAATACTGCCAATACTTTTCCTAAGCCTCCCATTCCTTTTTGCGAAAGACCCTTTTTTAAGTAATACATTGGACCTCCGTATACTGTCCCATCTGGGCCTACGTCGCGATATTTAACCCCTAAGGTACATTCGGCAAATTTTGAAGCCATACCTAATATTCCGGCCAATACCATCCAGAAAGTTGCTCCCGGTCCACCAATAGAAAGGGCAACCGCAACACCGGCAATATTACCAAGCCCAACGGTGGCCGATAGGGCTGCTGTTAATGCCTGAAAGTGAGACACCTCACCATCGGCACTGTCGTCGCGAATAGTCTCTATTAAATTTTCTTGTTCGTTTGGGGTTACATCGCCATATAAGGTATCTGCGCCATGTTTTTCAATATCTTCATATTTTCCGCGCACTACACTCACCGCAGTAAAAAAACCAGTTAGGTTAATAAGTTTAAAATAAATAGTAAAATAGGTTGCACCTCCAATAAGCACAATAAGAACCCAAGGTATTTGAAAAGTTTCTGAAAAGGGAATTTCGTAAAAAATAAGGTCTACAAACCAACCTGTGTAATCTTTAAAAGCCTGATCAACTTTTTGAGAAGTTGTAATATTTTGAGCAAATGTAAAAAGTGGAAAAAGTAAACTAAATAGCGAAAGAAGATATTTCTTCATAGTGGATTTTTAAGATGAAACTTTTGTTTTCTAAATTAAAACAGAGCAAGATGCTTAAAAAAATTTACAATTTCAAAATAAACGACCGAAAATTGTTAACGAATCCTTAAACCCCGTAAACTCGTTTTAATCTTTCTATTTGATCGGGGCGGCCAATTAAAATTAGTTTAGATTGTTTCTGAAGTATCATGGTAGGTTCTGGGTTAACAATGTATTCGCCCGAAGGGGCACGATACCCTATAATTGAGCATCCTGTTTTCTTCCGTACATCAAGATCTTTAATCGCTTGCTCCTCCCCGTTGGGGCACATTTTTTCGAACGATATTTGTTCTACATTAATACTGTCTTCTTCTCCCGCCACAGCCAAATTATCTAAAAATTCAACCAAATCTGGAACTACAACTAACGAGGCCATATGGTCGCCGCCAATTTTATCTGGCATAATAACATTATCGGCACCCCCTAACTTCAATTTTTTATAACTGGTTTCTTCACTTGCGCGACTTATAATTTTTAAATCTTGGTTTATTTGGCGCGCAGAAAGTACTATAAAAAGGTTATCGGCATCATTAGGGGTGGCACAAATTAAGGTAGCGGCGCGATCTATTCCCGCTTTATATAATATTTCTTCATCTACAGCATCGCCGTGAACAAATAAATAATTGGTATCTTCAAAACGCGATATAACTTCTTCGCTTCTTTCAATCACCGCAAAAGGCTTATTATAATTCTGCAACTTTTGTGCAGCTTGTTGACCATTTCGCCCGAAACCGCAAACAATAATATGGTTATGCATCGATTTAAGTTTTTTCTGCACTTTCTTCTGTTTAAAACTACTAATATTATTACTCAAAATATATTCGGATACAACTGAAATAGCATAACCCACTATAAATATACTCGAAATGATAAGAAGAGAGACAAATATTTTTTCATTTGCATTTAAAGGCATCACTTCGCCATACCCTACAGTGGTTACCGTAATTATGGTCATATAAAATGCATCTACCCAAGAATAATCTGAAAAATAATGAAATCCTACAACACCAGTCATGACCACTCCAAGCAAAAGCAAAATGGCAACGGTAAATTTTGAATTGTAGAAATGTTTCATAAATCAAAAACAGATGTGCGTTTGGTGTTTACCAAATCTTTTAACTTTAGTACAAACGCAATTGTTAAATAGATGGCAAACCCAGCTCCCAAGGTTGCAAAAGAAACATAGATAAAAAATAACCGCACACTTTTGGCACGCATCCCTAATCGATCTGCCAAGCGCGACGATACATAAAATCCTCTTTTTTCTAAATAATGACGTAATGAGTATACTGCCTGCAACATAATTGCAAATTACACTTTTTTTGTAATTAAGTTAAAATAGTAGCAATGGTTTTATCATATAAAATTAGCAACCTAAATATTTATCTCGCCGCCCCCAGCAGCGCATTGCCTACAGCACATTGTAAACATTTTCGTTTGTCGCAATATTCGTTTTTAAGTTGGAGTAATGCTTGACTCTGGTATGCATTGTAGCATGTTTTTTTAAGCGAATTAAACTTTGAAACAATCGTGTTTTTCTCTGACGGAATTTGTGCAGCCAATTTTAAAATCTCTTCAATCATATCATTTCCTAATTGTCTGGAATAACAAAATTTAATTGGAATGATTGTATTTATAACCAACAAATCAATAAAATTATTGGTAACAAATTTTTCGCGTTCCGAAGAGGTAACACCAAAGTTATAATGTGTATTCCAATAGACGCTTGCACTAACCGTAAATAGATTATAGAAATCTGCCATGTTTTTGCAATCAATAATCTTAGAAAATAAATTGCCTTGCGAAGCATATAATTTCGCAAACTGTGCTAACCGTATTGTTGGGAAATTAGGCGGACGTAACCTAAAAAATTTTGGAGGAATTACATTGTGATTATTTAGCTGAAATTTATGTTTTAAATAGCCGTATTTCGACTTTAATTGTGAAAAATAGGCATCTTGATTTTCTTCTTCTAAAAGTCCGGCTTGACCAAATAGTAGGGCTTCCAAAGTAAGTAGATCGTCACTACATTTTTTTACCACCGAAAAATCAACCGATTTTGAAATGCTAAAAAATGAAGAAGCATTCACTTTTAACCCAAAGTTTTTACACAACATTCTAAACACAAGACTTTCCCAATGGTTTTGGGTATCTTTTAATTCTTTAAGAAGAAAATTTTCCTTTTTTTGAAGTCGTTCAACATAAAGTTTTTCTAAATAATTTTCAAAGGTGAATTTGTCCACATTTTTAAAATTATTTTCACAGGGAATCCATTTTCTATCTTTCGAAAATAAATTGTGGTATTGCTTTAAGGTGTTTTTTAAAACTCTGTCTTTAATTACAAAGGTAGGAATAACAGAGCGGTCCTTTCTATAAATTTCGGCATCATGCTCCCATACAACGTGTAAAATAACATTGTCATAGGCGGCGTCGGTATCGTGAGCGTGCGCGTACCAATCAGACGATTTTAAATGTATTTCAACATTACCCGCCCACAATTGTCCATCTACTTCAATTTGTGCATTAAAGAAATCGGGACCCGAATTTAAATTGTGACTCCCTTGGTTTTTTATGTGGAGACTTTCATGATTCGAAGTGTAAAAACTGCCCACATCAAACTTCTGAAATTTCCACACATAGTGTAGAAAATCTTCTTTCATTTGAATTATTTTTTCCTGGGGAGTTTAAAATTGAAAAAGTAAAGATACAAAAAGTGAAAGTTAATTCGCCTTACTTTTCTCGTTCATCACGCTCGTCTGCTTGCTTTTCAACCTTTTCTGAAATAGTATCAACAAATAAAATACGGTTCCATTTATACAGTCTTCGCGATAATAAAATATATCTAAAAATACCGAGGGCTAAAAAAATTACACATACTACTAAAGCAACATAACCCAACCACTTTATTCGTTCAAAATCTTTAAGCTGTAAGATACCAATACCACCTAATAGCAAATATAACGACGAACGAATGTAAGAAAGTAAAGTACGCTCATTAGCGAGTTTGGTACGCTCCAAGGCCAAGATTTCGTTTGTGTTTGCAGGTACGGGTTTGGTACGTAAAAAGCGGAATAATTTCTTGGCTTCGTTTTTCATAATAACCGTAAAAGTGTAGTTAACCTTAAGTAGTTAATATACAAATTTAATGCGAAATAGTTAAACTTACTGTTTAACTACTTCGCATTTAAAATTAACCGAGTTATTATTAAATTTATTTTAGTTGTCTTCAACAAAACCGTGCTCGCGCATCCAGTCGTCATTGTACATTTTGCCTACATAACGACTACCGTGATCGTGGAAAAGCACAACTACTACATCGTCTTTTGTAAACTTGTCTTTTAGCTGAAGTAACCCTTTAATTGCAGCACCCGCCGAATTTCCTAAAAAGAAGCCTTCCATTTTAGCCAGTTTCTGCGTATAAATAGCAGCATCTTTATCGGTTACTTTGGTAAACCCATCGATTATACTAAAATCTACATTTTTAGGTAAAATGTCTTCGCCAATTCCTTCGGTGATATACGGATAGATTTCATTTTCATCAAATTCTCCCGTTTCGTGGTATTTTTTAAAAACACTACCGTAGGTATCAACTCCCCAAACTTTTACATTGGGATTTTGTTCTTTTAAATATTTACCAACGCCACTTATGGTGCCGCCGGTGCCTACGCCAACAACAAAGTGCGTTACTTTACCATCGGTCTGTTTCCAAATTTCGGGGCCTGTACTTTCGTAATGGGCTTTGGCATTACTAGGGTTGTCGTATTGATTTACGTACCAACTGTTTGGTGTTTCTTCTGCCAATCTTTTTGAAACAGAATAGTAACTTCGCGGGTCATCGGGTTCAACATCTGTTGGGCAAACTACAACTTCGCTTCCTACTGCCCGTAGAATATCAATTTTTTCTTTGCTTTGCTTATCGCTAATTACGCACACCATTTTGTAACCTTTTACAATAGCTGCAAGAGCGAGCCCCATACCGGTATTTCCTGAGGTTCCTTCAATGATTGTTCCGCCGGGTTTTAGTCTTCCTTCGGCTTCGGCATCTTCAATCATTTTTACCGCCATCCTATCTTTAACCGAATTTCCCGGATTAAAAGTTTCGTACTTGGCGAGTACCAAAGCGGGGATATCTCCTATTATCTTATTAATTTTCACCATAGGTGTATTACCGATGGTTCCTAATATATTTTCTGCGTATTCCATATCCGATTTTTATGAAATGCAAAGGTATCATTCTTAATTTTGAATTCAGAATTAAGAATTATGAATTATGAAGTATTGGCAAAAAAAATACCCCACAGATTTTTCAGGTCTGTGAGGTCCTACTTCTTTTAAAATTGAAAATTATTTACTGATTTTTTATAATTGAATTTTTAAGCTTTTTTTAAAATCACTCAAACCGAATTGCCTTCACAGGAGAAATTTTTGAAATAATAAAAGAAGGTATCAAAAGCATTAAAAGGCAGAGTAAGAAAGTTCCTGCATTTAAGATTAAAATATAGTCCCAATGTAAATAAATAGGAGCTTCGTTTACATAATAAGTATCGGGGTTCAGCTTAAAAATTTTACCGTATTTCTGAATTAAAAGCAATCCAATTCCTATCACATTTCCCCAAAAAAGACCGACGCCAATTAAATACATCGCGTTATACAAAAACACTTTGCGTACGCTCCAATCGCTACTGCCCAAGGCTTTTAGAATTCCTATCATTTGGGTGCGTTCTAAAATTAAAACCAAGAGAGCGGTAATCATATTGATACCTGCCACCAAAATCATTATGCCAATAATCATTACAATATTAAAATCGAACAAATCGAGCCACTCAAAAATAGAGGCATATTTTTGGCGAATAGTTTGTGTGTCTAGCGTACTACTGGTTTCATTATAAACTGCATTGCCTATCGCGTCAATATCATCAAAATCGTTTACAAACACTTCAAAAGCGCCAATCTGGTCTTCTTCCCACTTATTTAAGCGTTGAATATGACGTATATCTGCAATTATAAATTGTTCATCAAATTGCTGAAAGCCGCTATTGTAAATTCCAACTATGTCGAAACCACGACTTCGCGGTCGTTTTGAAGCCGCATCGCTTAAAAAGAAGGTTGTAACCCTATCGCCCAGCTTTAATTTCAAACGGTTTGCTAAATATTCAGAAATTAAAATTTCAGCGTTAAGGTCATCATTAAAATTTGGAAGCTTTCCCGTTATTAAAAACTCACTAAAATAATTCCAGTTAAAATCATTGCCTACCCCTTTTACCACTACACCTTCAAAATCTGTTTCGGTGCGAATTACCCCGCCTTTTGAGGCGGTAATCTGTACGTGCTTTATACCGTCAACATTTTTAAAACTAGGATAAAAATCTTGGTTTTTTGATATCGGGTTTTGACTGTCGTTTGAAAAGTTAGTATCAAAATTCGTAATTATAATATCGCCGTTAAAGGCAGAAACTTTTTCGCGAATCTTTTTTTGAAGCCCCACGCCCGTGGCAATGGAGATAAGCATCATAATAATACCAAGTGCAATTGCGGTAATTGCAATTTTTATTATCGGTGCCGAAATACTACTTTTATAGTCCTTGGAAGCAATGATGCGCCGAGCGATGAAAAATTCGAAATTCACTACGATTTTATGGGCTTAACTTTTTTCAAAAATACAGTTTTATTGATTGTTTTAACTATAATTTCCTGCGGAAGTTCTACCGAAAAAAAAGAACAAATAGAGGAAAGCAAAGTGAATCAAAAAGTTAAGGATCAGATTCAAGACAGTACCTTGGCAACATTAAAGAAGGAAGATATTGTGGTGGGAGCTGAACAGTTTCAACTGTATTCAAAATTTTTAAAAGGAAAAAATGTGGGCGTGGTCGCAAATCAGACTTCATTTTTAGCAAGCGAAAATGCCCATTTGGTAGATTTTTTAATTGCGAATAACATTTCAGTAAAAAAAGTTTTTGCACCTGAACACGGTTTCCGTGGTACGGCCGATGCCGGAGAACACGTAAAAGATGGTATCGACAAAAAAACTGGTGTGCCGCTCATTTCACTATACGGCAGCAACAAAAAACCCTCCCCGGAACAGTTAAAGGGAATTGATCTAATGGTGTTCGATATCCAAGATGTGGGGGCACGGTTTTACACCTACATTTCAACGTTGCATTACGTAATGGAAGCTTGCGCAGAAATGGGAATTCCAGTAATTGTCCTCGACCGGCCCAACCCCAACGGACATTATATTGACGGCCCAATTTTGGAAAAGGAAAACCAAAGCTTTGTAGGCATGCACCCCATTCCTGTTGTGCACGGCATGACCATTGGCGAATATGCCAAAATGATTAACGGCGAAGGATGGTTAATAAACAATATTAACTGCGATTTAACCGTGATTACAATGCAAAATTACACTCGTAAAACGCCTTACAACCTGCCTATAAAACCCTCACCAAATTTACCGAATGCGCAATCCATAAATTTATATCCAAGTCTGTGTTTTTTTGAAGGTACATTTATAAACGCCGGTCGCGGAACCGAGATGCAATTTCAGGTTTTTGGAGCGCCAAGTTTACCGGCTTCACAATATTCTTTTAAATATACGCCGCAATCAAACGAGGGTGCAAAAAACCCTAAATTTAAAGGAGAAGTTTGTTACGGAAAAGATCTTCGGAAAGAGCCTCGCTTAAGCAAAATTAATTTAGAATGGTTGATTGATGCTTACCATGCAAACGGAAAAAAGAAGAATTTCTTTAATTCGTTTTTTGTGAAACTTGCAGGAACCGATAAATTACAAAAGCAGATTGAACAGGGCTTTACTGCCGAAGAAATACGCGCAACATGGCAAAAGGGTCTTGTTGAATTTAAAAAAACAAGAGAGAAGTATTTATTGTATAAATAATATTCTAACTACGCTCAATGACTCAATCTGGTGGCTGAACAAGATTGAAGTCAGCGATTACCTTGGCAACCGTTTTTTCATTTCTTCAACAATATTAAACGCAGCCGGACAAATGGCTACATTCTTCATTGTTAGATTTGAAATTTGCTGAAATTTTTTTCTATCGGTATGCGGAAATTCGCGGCAGGCTTTTGGGCGTACATCGTAAATACTGCAATAATTATCGGGTCCCAAAAAAGTACAGGGCACGCTTTGTAAAACGTAGTCATTTTCTTCATCGATTACCAAATAAGTCTCAATAAACTGCTGCGGTTTCATTCTAAAATGTTTTGAAATCCGTTCAATGTCTTTATCGGTAAAAAGTGGCCCGGTAGTTTTGCAGCAATTGGCACACGTTAAACAATCTGTTCTTTGAAATTCTTCCTCGTGCAATTCCTGCATTAAACTATCGAGATGTTTGGGCGGTTTTTTCTTCAGCTTTGCGAAAAACTTTTTGTTTTCGGCTTCGGCTTTTTTTGCTTTCTGTGGAAGTTGTTTCAGAATGTTTTCCATCTTCAACTTTAAAATTTCTCTGTGAAACTCTGTGAAAACTCTGTGTAACTCTGCGGAATAGCTATTACGCTTAGTATCGCAAAGAAATGCGAAGATTCGCAGAGGGAATTATTCGGCTTTGTAAACCAATTCGCCATTAATAAATGTTGCAACCACCTTGGTATTCGGGATTTCACTATCTTCAACTTGCATAATATCTTTATCGAGTATTGTAAAGTCTGCAAACTTACCAACCTCAATACTTCCTTTTTCATCTTCCTCAAAATTTGCAAAAGCAGCCCAAATGGTCATTCCTTTTAATGCCTCTTCACGAGTTAATGCATCTTTCATCTGAAAACCATCTTCGGGTTTATTTTCCAAATCTTTTCGTGCTACGGCGGCATAAAAAGTGTACATTGGGTTAACACGTTCAACGGGAAAGTCGGTGCCCAATGCAATATTTCCGGCTTTATTTAAAAGTTGCTTATAAGCGTATGCGTCTTTAAGTCGTTTTGCCCCAATTCTATCTTCGGCCCAGTACATATCGCTTGTGGCGTGAGTTGGCTGTACAGACGGCAAAATATTGTTGTTGGCATCAAAGTATTCAAAATCTTGTGCCGAAATTATTTGCGCGTGCTCCACTCTCCAACGCTTATCTTTTTTACCCTGTAATGCTTTTTTGTAAGCCCGAAGCACAGCAATATTTGCCGAGTCGCCAATGGCGTGCGAATTCATTTGAAATTCTGAATTTGCAAGTCGCGTCGCAATTGAGTCTAATTGCGCTGCAGTTGTCATCATAGCGCCAAAATGCCCAGGCATATCGCTGTAAGATTTTCGCATAGCAGCTCCGCGCGAACCTAAGGCACCATCAGAATATATTTTAAAAGATCGCACGTTTAAACGTTCGGTTTTATACGTTCCGTTGTTTAAATAATAGTCTAAGTTTTCAGGACTATTGCTTACCATAGCGTACATTCTAAGCTTAAAATCTCCTTCTTTTTGCAATGAGTCTATCAATTCAATAACATCTCGTTCCAAGCCGGCATCGTCTATTGTGGTTAACCCGTACTTTACAGCTTCTTTTTCGGCATCTAACAGCGCTTCAACCGAAACTTCTTTTGTTATTTTTGGGTACGTATTAAAAACCAATTCCATAGGGCTATCTACTATTACCCCAGCTGGCTCCCCATTTTCCAAAACCACCTCGCCTCCCGGCATTTTTGTTTTTGCTGTAATTCCGGCCAATTCTAAAGCTTTAGAGTTTACTAAAAGCGCGTGACCATCTATACGGCGCAATGCTACTGGAGTATCTGGAAAAAGTGAATCTAATTTTTTTTTCGTTGGAAAACTTTTGTCTTCCCAATCATTTTGATCCCAGCCGCGACCAATAATATAGGCTGCATTTTTTTCATTTTGAAAAGTAATTATACGTTCCAAAACCTCATCAAAACTGGTAGTCCCTACTAAATCTACTTGTTGAAGCCCCAACCCAAGACCGTATAAATGCGCATGGGCGTCAATTAGTCCGGGCACCATGGTATTGCCCTTTGCATCATAGGTTTCTTTAATTTTATATTTTAATTCAAGTTCGGGTTTTAAGCCTATTTCGAGAATTTTTCCATCTTTTACCACCAAAGCATTGGCAGTGCTAAAGTCACTATCGACTGTATAAATATTCGCGTTTTTGATAAGTAAATCTGCCGGAAGCTTTTCGGGAGCACAAGCCAATAGTATGCTTGCAGCAAAAAGAAAAAATAGTTTTTTCATCATAAAAGTAATTAGGGTGTAAAAATAAAAAAACATCCACCAACGATGAATGTTTTTTTACTGAATAGTTTTAAGCCATTTACCAGTCAAATTTATAAGTAGCTCCCGCTAAGCCTTGAATGCCCTGAACCGGGTAATGAAGCCATTTTTGATAGTTTTTACCTGTTAAATTGCTTCCTTTTACAAATACAGAAAGTTTATCTGTGAATTGATAGTTTAACCGAAGATTTGCATCGACAAATGCGTCTAAAGTTACTGATTCTTCTAACGGATAACCCAATAAATCGTATGTATAATTTAAGTCTTTTCGCTCTCCTGTAAAGAAGACAGTAGCACTACCGCTAAGTTTTTCGGTAATATTGAAATTGGAAAAAATAGAGGCTTGTAAAGTAGGAAGGTTCCACGCTTCGTTGCCAAATTCAGTATTGTAATTATAGTAATTGGCTTTTATCCCCAAGTTAAAATTATTAGTTACCGCCAGGTTTAATTCCCCGTAAACACCCAATGTATTAACATCGTCGTAAACTACATTAAAGGAGTTACCATATTCATATCCTTCCAAATCTGGATTTAAATACTTAATAGGGTTTGTTTGAAACAAGGCTCGGTTTTCATCCTTTCCGTATGAAACATTAAAATCATACCCAACCGCATTTGACAACTTCCCTTTTAAGCCAGCAAAAGCATTGTATAATTGTCGTGTGGGCGCAATATTTAAAGTAGGCGAAACAAATGGATTTACTTCTTTAAAGTTATAGTAGGTATTTTGCTGAAGTCCGCCAACTACACCTCCGTAAATAATTACTGTTTCGTCACTAATGCGATAAGATGCGTTTAATTTAGGGTACAGAGAGAAATTGGTTTCGCTATTTTCTGTATCCAAACTAACGTAAGCTGCAGCTCCAATTTCAAAAGAAAAATCGTCATTAGAATAAGCAAGTGCTGGCGTAGCACCGGCGTTTAAATAGCTATAGTTAATTTCGGAAGTATTTGAATAGTTTCTATCAAAACTACCGGTTAAATAATTAATATCTGCCAATAAACTTAGGGCCAAATCTTCCATAGGAAAAGTAAATTTGGGCGTTAAAACAGCATTAAATTCTGAGGAAGAAAACGAATCGGTTACATACTGAATTTTAACAGCACCACTTTCAAAAAAAGCATCTTCAAAAGAAATATTTCCGCCTAAAAATCCACTAATATAATTTTGTTGCGGGTCTATTGCAACTGTTGGATTTTGAGTGTAAACACTATTATTTACACCATACCAATTAAACAATTGGTGTTTTACTCCAGCTTCAAACTGGTAAAACATATCGCGTTGTCTGCTGGTGTAACTGGCTTCTAAACTAGTATCGTAATATTTATTATCTAATCTAACGTCTTTAATATCGCCTTGCGATGAGTTATGACGAAAAAATATTGCAGCATTATCGGTTCTACTTATATCAAAACTGCTGTAAAGTTCGCCTAAGAGCGACGTGTAATTTCCAAACCCAAGCGTGGCGTAATTATCGTATAATTTAACGGGTTTAGCCTTTTCAACACTTGTGGCTTTACCTTTTGCTGGGGTAAAAGTAGAGGCTACAGGAACCGAAAAAATACTGTATTCAACCTTCTTTTTTCGTGTAAAAATTGAGTCGTTTAATACTGGAGTTTCTTTTACCTTAAATGCATCGGAAATTGTAGGTGTATAAGGTTTTACAATATTCACTACTTCGGGGTCTAATTCATCTTCCTGCGCATTTGCTGAAAAATTAAATAGAAACAATGCGGGGATTGAAAATAAAACGATTTGTTTTATGGACATATTTTCAAATTTTTTAATCTCTTTTATAGTATTCAATGCGTTTTTTGTGCTCTTTACAGGAAATTATTGCTGTAAAAAATCTTGCAATAATTATAAATTAATTTCCTGTTTCAACCGAGGCGTTTGTCTTTGCTTCGGTGTTTTTAATGCTACTTAATTCAGTTTCTGCCTCAGAGACGATTTTGGGATAATCGGTAAAATTTTTAATAACACTTTCTAAAATGTAAGTTGCTTGATACGCATCATTTAATTGATAGAAATTTTTCGCCATTAAAACCAAACCTTTTGCTCCATACAATTTATAAGCAGAATAATCTTTAGCTAATTTTTGAATTGCAACATTCGAGCCTTTAAAATCGCCTTCTTTATTTTTAAAATAGGCGTTGTAATATAGCGCTTCGGCGGCAAGCTGGCCAGTAGCAATTTTCGCTACTTCGGCATAGGCAGTTTTAGCTTTTTCTTCATTATTTGTTTTCATCGCCGAACGCGCAATAATTACTTGTGCATCACTTTTTATAAAGTTGTCTATTTTAGCATTTGCCAGCACTTTTTCGGCATAATTCACCGCTTCGGTATATTGTTTTAATTCATAAGCGGCTTTCATAATATTAGTTTGTGCAAAAATTATATTCTGCGGAAAATCTGCTTCAGTTTCAAGTCGTTTAAGATATGTAAGCGCCTTGCTGTATTCTTCTTTATTTAAATACAGCTCTGATACTCGCGCCAAAGCTTGCTCGGTAAACTCGCTACGTTCTTTTGATACTACAAATTCGTAGTGTGAAATAGCCTTATCGTTTTTTTCTTCGGAAAAATAAATCTGACCTAAATAAAAATGTGCGTTTTTAGCATGCAAACCATTGGGGAATTGTTTTAAATAATCTTCAAAACGATTTTTTGCAGTGTTTTGTTTATTTTCCAAATAAGGCTGTTCGGCAGCGGCATAGGCGGCATCGTCGAGTTCAGTATCGCCAATTTGTATATAATTTAAAGTTTTAACCCAAGCGGCGTAATCATCTACATTTCCTTGATCGATATAAATAAGTTTGGCCGATGAAACTGCTTGTAAAGCTTCAGAAGTTGATGGATATCGCTGGGCAACGCTCTTAAAAATTTGCAATGCTTCGGCACTTCTATTGGTGTTTTCAAAAATAAGCGCCTTTTTTAGCAACGCTTTAGCCACAAAACTACTTTGCGGAATTTCGTTCACCAATTGGTCGTATATTAAAACTGCCTCCTTATTTCTATTGGTAGCAACGTAGGTATTTCCTAATTCGTATAAGGCATCATCGCGATAAACCGAATTGGGATAGGTTTTAATAAAGGCAATTAATTCTTCTATTTTAGTGGCCGTTCTATCTACAAAACCATAACTAATAGCTTTTTGAAAATGTGCGTAATCATTAGCTCCACTTAAAGCTATTGCAGCATTGTAATTTTCCATTGCTGGCCAATACTGGCTGGTAACAAAATAACTATCGCCTAAACGCAAAAAGGCATCTTTTTTACGAACATTTTCTGCCGAAGCCGAATTGACATAATCTTTAAAATGCGCAATTGCCTCTGGATAGTTTTTAAGCTTAAAGTAATTGTAAGCCAAGTTATAACTTAAATGCGCACTTTCTGGAATATTATTCTTGGCTGGCAGTTGTGAAAACGTTTTATAATCTGCCAATGAAGTCTCAAATCTTGATAGTTGATAGTTGCTTTCGGCTTTCCAATAGGTAGCGCGCGCAGTAAAGGAAGCATCTTGGGGTTCTTTTAAACTTTTGTTGAAATAAACTATGGCATCGTTGTAATTTGCTTCGTTATACAATTCAATTCCACGGTAAAAAGCTACTTTTTGGTAAGCAGACTTATCATTAAAGTTTTTATTGTTTTCTAAAAGTTCTATCGCTTCTTTATAGTTTTTTGAAGTAATATAACTGTCTATTAATAAGCCTTTTATTTCATCAATATTTGCGTTTTTCGGATATTTCTCAATAAACGAAAGCAAAACCTGAGGGGTACTTTGGTAGCTGTTCCCTATTTCGTAACTCAATCGTGCATAGTTTAAAAAAGCATCTTCTTGAATTGTGGGGCTAAAATCCATTTCTGAAGCATTTTTAAAGGCATTTAAAGCTTGTTGTTTTTGGTCTAACTTTAAATAACTTTCGGCCAAATGATAGTAGGCATTTTGCGCCACTGCATTTCTACCATCAATTATTTTATTGAATTCGCCAATGGCGTTTTCAAACTCATTTTGTTTGTAATAAGCGTACCCTAATTGGTAATAATCTGTGTTATTCCACTTGCCTCTAAATCCTTTATACTCTTTTAAATACGGAATAGCCTCGGCATATTTTTCGAGATTAAAATAGCTTTCCCCTATAATTTTTGAAAGTTGGCTTTGCTCCTGCGGATTGCTTTGATCGAATTGTTCTTTTCCCAATTCAATAGCTTTTTGGAAGTTGCCGAGCTTAAAATTCATATCGGCTTGATAATAGCTTAAATCTTCAGAGTAGCGATCTTCTCCTTTTACCTCTTCAAAATTTTTATTGGCTTCTTCGTAGTCATCACTTTCGTAAGCCATAAAACCCAAATAATATTTTGCTTGCGAACCGTATTGCTGCGAGGTTGAAACCTTATTAAAAAACTGTTTTGCTTCGTTATATCGTTTCGCTTTAAAATATACGTAGCCGTTATTAAAATTGAACTTTTCTTTTTCGCTACGGCTTAGGCTGCTTACGTCTACTTTGTCGTACCATTTTTGGGCGTGCGAATATTTCCCATTTTCAAAATAAAAATTTGCAACATCAATAAATGCCGAATTTCGCTTTAAACTTGTTGGATATTTTTCTACAAAACGCTCCATTAATTGATCGGCATTTTGCTGGTTTAAACGCACGGCCGCATTTGCAATATAATAGGCGCAATCGCTTTTAATTGTTTGGTCTGTACTACTGTTTTGTATTTTGTCAAAAAGATTTTGAGCCGCTAAATACTGTGCATTGTTGTATAATTGTAAGGCGCGATTAAATTCGGCATACTTATTTGTAAACACCGCAGATTGTTGCGAAAATGAAGAAATTGAAATAGTAAATAAGAGTGAAAGAATAAGAAAATTCTTAACCATGTGTTACAGATTTTTTAGTGGTGTAAAGATATCTAACTTTAAAGGTCGCTTTAAGTGAGACTGTAATTTTTAAGGTTTTATTAACGAAAGTTTTTCGGTGCAATCTTTCAAGTATAACGCAAATAAAAGCAGTTAAGTATTTTTTGTTAAAATTGATTTTGCACTACCTAAAAACACTTTAAAAAATAAGTGTATTTTTAGGTTTTGATATTTAGCTACGTACAACTATGAAAAAGGTTTTAATTTTCGCTTTTGTTTTTTTTACAATTTCGGCAACTGCACAACGCAATAGATTTAAAAACATAAAAGAAGTAAACGGCAAAGTAGGTATTGGCACCACTACGCCAGACGCACTTTTAACGGTAAAAGGCGATATACACACCCAAGAAGTTCGCGTAGATTTAGACGGCGCCGTGGCTCCCGATTATGTTTTTGAGAAATATTTTTATGGTACTTCGAAAGCGATGCCGCACTATAATTTAATTTCTTTACCTGCATTAGAAGAGTATTTAAAAACCAATCTGCATTTACCCGAAGTACCCTCGGCCACAACATTGGAAGAAAAAGGCTTGTCGTTAAAAGAAATGAACCTTATTTTGCTTAAAAAAATAGAGGAACTTACCTTGTACACGCTACAACAACAAAAAGAAATAGACGCACTAAAAGAATTAATAAAAAATAATTAAAGTTGTAACAACGGCTTTGCAGTTGGCTGTAATTCCGCTTACTTTTGCTCTTCGTCTTAACAAGAACCTAAATTTAAAATTTAAATGTCCAATCACGTATTACAACTTAAAGATGCAGCAATTTATCAAGGCGATAATTTGGTTCTTTCAAACGTTTCTGTTTCGGTGGAAAAAGGTGAATTTGTCTACCTAATAGGAAAAACGGGTACAGGGAAAAGTAGTTTTATGAAAACGCTTTATGGCGATTTGCCCTTACAGGAAGGCGAAGGAGACATTGTTGGGTACAATCTGGCTACGCTTAAAGAAAAAGACATTCCCTATTTACGAAGAAAACTTGGCGTTGTTTTTCAAGATTTTAAATTGTTAAATGACCGTACGGTAAGTGCTAATCTCAACTTTGTGTTAACTGCAACAGGCTGGAAGGACAAAGCTAAAATGCAGGCAAAAATAGACGAGGTACTTACAAAAGTTGATATGAAAACCAAGGCATTTAAATACCCTTATCAACTCTCTGGTGGCGAACAGCAACGTATTGCCATCGCTCGGGCGCTTTTAAACGACCCCGAACTTATTTTGGCCGACGAGCCCACGGGAAATTTAGACCCACAAACAAGTGTAGAGGTAATGGAAGTTTTACGGGAAATAAACAAAAACGGAAATACAATTTTAATGGCCACTCACGACTACGCTCTTTTGTTGAAATATCCTTCAAAAACTTTAAAGTGCGACGAAAATCAAATTTTTGAAGTGGTTCAAAAAACCGTATAGAACTTCCTTTAAGTAGAAATTTCTACTCGTCTAAAATACTTGGATCTCTTAACCGCAATTCGCATTCTTTTTCTAAAAATGGGTCGGTTTTTAAATGTATTTTAGCCGAATTATTCGGCTTTAACACCGTATTTTCAAGAATAGAAATTTGTTTTTTAGAAGTTAAATACAAACTGGCATTTTCGGTAAATTCTTGATTTTTTATTTCAACTTCGGCTAACGAGGTGAGTTGAAATTTCCACCTACTAAAACGCTGATTTTCTATAATTACAGGATTTTTTTCAGAAAACATATTAAACACCATTTCTACTGCTCGTCCCGTATTTAACATTCCTGCACCGTACATTCCTGCGTAGGGTTTATTGGCTTCAATATCATCAATATTTGTAGAAGTAAGTTTTATAATACTCTCCACCTCCGTTGCGGGAAGACACGGATAGAGTGAAAACATAAGACCAACAGTGCCCGTAACCAGCGGTGCTACCCCCGAAGTTTGATTAAATAAACTTACGTCTACCTTATTGTTTAACGCTAACTCGCCATATCTAAAAATACCTGTAGAGGGAGCCACAATATCGATGGCGCTGTTTAAATTCCGAATACTTATGGGGTATAAATGAGGAACGTTGGTAGTGTCGTTATCTTTAAATCCGCCTGTGAGGCCAACGTAATTTCGAATATTTTTAATGTAATAAAGATTTTTACCTTCTTCAATTTGAATATTTTCCCAATAGTTCTCGTACCTATGCGATGCCGAAGAAACCGCAATAACCCCGTCATACGACGCCGGATAGTAATATTTTTTGCCTTTGGTTTTAGAAAACGAAGGGTTGTGCCCAATTGCCACCACTACCGTACCATTTTCTAACATTTCGTAAATAGCATCTTGCGCAGTTTGGTAATAATGTGCGAGGCCCCAACTACAATTTATAACCTTGGCGCCTAATTTAGAAAGTTCCACCAATTGTTCTAAATTTCTAAAATTGCTATAATGGGTTGCGTAAATACTACAATCATAACAAACTCCTGGTATTCCGTAAGCATTATCGCCCTGCCCCGCTGCTGTTGCCGCCACCGAAAACCCGTGCCCTTTGGCTAAAAAAGATTCTTGGATTTGCTTGCTTTTTCCGGCAAACTCAGGATCATCTGGGTTGATTGATCCGTCTGAAATTCCCACAATAATATCGCGCGAACCTGTAGTGTAATACCAAGCTTTGGGTACTTCCAAAACATCTAAATAGTCTAAATTTACAGGGGCTCCAAGATTATCGCCAATGGTACTGGTTAATCCATAGTCATTGGGTTCAAATATCTTTTTGTCTTCTTCGGCAATTAATTCGCCAAATTCAAACAAATGCGAGGCATTTTGAAGCAAGTCTATCATAAGAGCTTCGCTATTGGCGATAACAAAAAACGTCTTTTTTAAATTTTCTTTTTTGGCGTGCTTCCACGTTTTTTTAAACCGTTTGATCTTATAATTTTTTAATGCAGCTTTAAGTTGGGTATCGGTTCCAGAATACTGCAAAAATTCGCCATTTTTTTCAAAAGAAGGTACAAAAGCAGTATCGCGAGCGCGCAAGTAAAACCAAGCATCCTGCTGCGCAGTAGCCGAAAATGCCAACAGCATAAGAAAAGTAAAAAATATAAAAATACGCACGCTAATTTCTTTTGTTACAAGGTACTTCTTTTTTTAATTTTTTTGAAGCAATTACTATTTCACAATACAATTTCAAATATAAAATAAGTACTTCCAAAAAAGTTTACTGTATTTTAGCCTTATGTATCATACTTTTAAAAAAGTTGCGCTCACTGTGGTTCCACGCAAAACACTCTTTAAAAATGAGGTGTTTATACGGTCACTTTTTGCGTTACATTTAAAAGGAAAAAATCATCGCTGTTCTCTTTGTAAAAAGAATTTAAAGAAGTTTATTAAAATTCCCGATGGCGACATTCTTTGTCCGTTTTGCGGAAGTAGGTCACGCACACGACGGCTCTATAATTTTTTACTTGAAATTAGTTTGTTGCGAGGCAAAATCTTGCATTTTTCGCCATCGCGAAGCCTTTATAGAGTCTTTTCAAAAAACGCCGATATAACTTATTATAGCACCGATTTTCAAGATGAGTTTATTGCAAAGTACAACTATAATATCACAAAAATTCCGGTAGAAAATAACTATTTCGATTTAATAATATGCTATCATATTTTAGAGCATATTGAAGACGATAAGGCAGCTATGAGTGAGCTATCTCGAGTACTTAAAAAGGGTGGAAACTGCATTATACAAACGCCTTTTAAAGTTGGAAGTATTTACGAAGATTTTTCAAAAACCACAAAGAGCGAAAGACTAAAAGCCTTTGGACAGGAAGACCACGTAAGGGTTTATTCAGTACAAGGATTAAAAGAAAGGTTTTTACAAAACGGCTTTACCGAAGTAGAAGTAAAAAATTTTCCAAAAAATGATTTTTATGGTTTAATAAACGAAACGGTTTTGATTGCAAAAAAATGATTTCAATTTTAATTCCAACATATAACTATAGCGTTTTTAAATTGGTTGAAAATTTACAACAGCAATGCGCCAAATTGACTATGGTTTATGAAATTTTAGTGATTGACGATGCATCTTCAAATACTAATATTTCAGCCGAAAACAAAAAAATAAACACCTTACCCAATTGTAATTTTTTAGGCCTAAAAGAGAATATAGGCCGCAGTAAGATTAGAAACTTATTAGCCGAAAAAGCAAAATACGGCTGGTTGCTTTTTTTAGATGCAGATACATTCCCCTCGTCTTCGGAGTTTATAAAAAATTATATCGCGAGTTTTTCGGAAGAAAGATCGGTTATTTTTGGGGGCATTAAATACCCAAACAACAATTTAAAAAGTGAAAGTTTACGCCACACGTACGGCGTGGAGCGCGAAAGTTTACCCTTAAAAGATCGTTTAAAACATCCTTACCGAAGTTTTATAACGATGGCATTTGCAATTAAAAAAGAAGTATTCAACCTTATTCAATTTAATGAAAAACTTGCGGGTTATGGCTATGAAGATTCGGTTTTCGCCTTCGAATTAAAAGAAAATAATATTAGCATTTTTCATATTGACAATCCTGTGCTACACCTCAATTTGGAAAGCAATTTAGACTTTTTAAAAAAATCGGAATTGGCACTGCAAAATTTATTGAATTTCTATGAAAAGAGCACTATTAATGCCAACAGTGTAAAAATTTTAAAAGTGTATTTACAACTAAAAAATGCCAACCTACTGTGGAGTATGCGCTTGTTTTTTAAAGTATTTAAAACCGCGATGCTAAAAAACTTAAACTCAACAAAACCTTCACTTTTTCTTTTTGATTTATACCGTCTTGGTTATCTTAGTACACTAACTCCGCCAAATGCCTAAGTTTTCAGTTGTAATATCGGTTTATAATAAGGAAAAATACATTGCTAAAACTTTAGAAAGTGTATTAAATCAGAGTTTTAATGATTTTGAGGTTGTTATTTTAAACGACGGTTCTACAGACAATAGCGAAGCCGAAATTTTAAAGTTTAACGACCCTCGCATTCGTTATTTTTCAAAAGAAAATAGCGGTGCTTCGGCGGCGCGAAATTTTACAATCAAGCAGGCGCAAACAAATTTAATAGCCTTAATGGACGCCGATGATTACTGGTATCCTTTTTATTTAGAAGAACAAAATAGACTAATAAATAAGTTTCCCCAGCATTCGGTTTTTGCAACGGCTACCGAGGTAAACCGAAACGGCAAAACCTTTAAAAACAGCTATTCTATTAAAACTATTGGGAATACAGCTACCGTTGTAGACTATTTTGAAGCCAGCCAATTAGATTCGGTTCTACTTAGTATTTCAACCGTAATTAAAAAGGATGTTTTTAAAACAGTGGGTTGGTATAACCCAGAAATTAAAAGTGGTGAAGACACCGATCTTTACGTGCGCATTGGCCTAAAATACCCAGTGGTTTTTAGCCCCAAGGTTTGTGCAACTTATTTTATGAAGAATTCGGGGTTGTTTTCGAGCGCCAAAAATTTAAAAGAAAAAGCCACATTTGAAGAATATGAAATTTTCGAAGCCGAAAATCCAGCGCTTAAAAAGTTTTTAGATTTAAACAGATACTCGCTCTGTGTTCTCGCCAAAATTGAAGGCGACAAAAAAGCGTTTAGTGAAATTTATGAAAAAATAGACCTTAAAAATCTTAGTAAAAAACAAAAATTTTTACTGCGACAAAACAAAACTATTTTAAAATATTTGTCAAAAACTAAGGATAATTTAGAAAAATTAGGGCTGCGATTAGGAACGTTTAAATAGTTTAAACGCATCGTATTCGCGAATATAATCGTCTTCGTTATATTCTTCACTCACCAACGATAAACACACCGCTCCCGATGAAAATGTTTCAAGCTCACGCCAAACCCCGTTGGGGATTAGCAAGCCTCTATCGGGTCTATTTAACGTAATTGTTCGGCGGGTTTTCCCATTGTCCAAAACCACATCAAAACTGCCGCTTAACGCAATTAAAAACTGCTGTAATTGTTTATGAGCGTGGCCGCCCCGCGTTGAGGAGCTTGGAACATCGTATAAATAATACACACGCTTTATTGTAAATGGCAAAAAATCTTTCTCCACTACCGATAAATTACCACGACCGTCTGGATCGCTAATTTTTGGGATTTCTTTTAATTCTATTTTTTCCAAATCAACGTATTGCATGCTGTAATTTTTGGTTCCATATTTCTGAAATATTCTGCATCGAAAACCTTGTAACCGATGGCTTAGTTTGCGCTTTTAAAATTTCGTAAAACGCTTTATTAGCACATATTTTTTGTAAAGCTTCGGCAAATAAAGGTAAACTTCTTTCGCGAATCAACAAACCATTTTTACCATCTTCAATTATTTCAGAAGGACCCGAAATAATATCCAATGAAACTACTGGCGTTCCCAATGATAATGACTCTACCAAAACCATTGGAAAACCTTCGTACTTGCTTGTAAGGGTAACACAATGCGCGTTTTGAATAATTTTAAAAGGCGTGTTGGTAAAAGGTAAAAACAGTATGTGTTTTGCGCAATCTTTGGTGTTCGCCAAATTTTGAAGCATCTCTTTATCTTTTCCGTCGCCCAAAATCACTAATTTTATATCGCTTTCCCAAACTTTCGATTGTGAAAAAGCTTCAATTAAAAACGAGAAATCTTTAATTGTATCGTCAAGTCTTCCGTAAGATAGTATGTATTTTTTATTTTGAAGCACTTGGGGCAACACTCCATTTTTAGTTTGCCAATTGGGGTTAAAAGCATTGTGAATTGTCACCGAATTTTCAATTTCTTCCTTTTTTAAAATTTCAGTTTCAATATATTCTGAAACGGCTACATTTAATACATTTTCCCTATAAATTTCAGCAAATTTTGAAGGTTGTTCGGTTAAATATTCGGGTTTATTTGAGCTGTGCACCACATAAATTCTTTTAAATCCGCGGTAAATATACTTTGCGTAAAACAACTCGCGACGATAATTATTTTTAGGACGGTGATCAATAATTACATCAAAATTTTCAGCTTTTAAATAGCTGCGCAGTTTCCGAAACCGAAGTAATCTTTTTAAAAGAGAGTCGTTGCTAGATTTATACTTTCCTAAATTAAAAAGTTTCCCGTTAAAAGAATAGTCTATTTCATCGTTTAAAATAGCCAAATGCACTTCGTGGCCTTGCATTTGGAGCATTTCGGTAAGCATGGCACACGAGCGTTCCAACCCGCCTTTTGCAAGCGAAATTGAAACAAGACACACTTTAAATTTCTTTTCAGCGGTCATCTTTTTTTATTGTGTATTTTTGATTGCACAACGCAAATATAGGTTTATAAGTATACTTTTAATCTGGAGTTTTAAAAAAATAATAATCGACTCCCTCCCAGAAAATTAAAACATTTGCAGCAAAATTTATACATAAATACACAAGTGGCAACTGCTTTTACGGCTAAAAAACACAAACTATGAAAATACTTTTGGTGGGCGAATACAGCCGGTTGCACAATTCGTTAAAAGAGGGTTTAATAGCCTTGGGCCACGAAGTATTATTGGTTTCAACCGGCGATGCTTTTAAAAATTATCCTTCAGACGTTATTTTAAAACGCAAGTACGACTCGGGTTTCTTAAAAAAAATAAAGGTTGGCGTATTCCGACTTTTAGGGGTGGATATTACCTCGGTTTCTTTAAAAAATCAGTTTTTTAAAAAAAGTGAAACTTTTCGGGGATTTGATGCCGTACAACTTATAAATGAAAGTCCGTTTGGAATTTTACCCAAGTACGAAAAAGAAATTATTTCGTATTTAAAAAAACACAATAAAAAGCTTTTTTTACTTTCTTGCGGCACCGATTATACAAGTGTGAAATATGCTTTCGAGAAGAAATTTCAATATTCTATTTTTAACCCACTTTTTGACGGCAAAGTTTCGGAAAAAGAATTATACCCGGCATTAAAATATATTTCACCCCCTTATAAAGATTTACACAACTTTATTGTAAATAAGGTTGATGGCATTGCAGCTTCAGATTTTGATTATGCAATTCCGCTAGAAAAAAAAGAAAAATATTTTGGCCTTATTCCAAACCCGATAAATACTGAAATACTACAATTTCAACCTATCATTTCGCACGAAAAAACAATTATTTTTCACGGAATAAACAGGGCAAATTATTTTAAAAAAGGAAATGATTATTTTGAAGCTGCACTTGAGAAAATTATTGAAAAGTACCCTTCAAAAGTAGAAGTTATCACGGTTGAAGACGTGCCGTATTTAGAGTACATTGAAAAATATAATTCGGCACACATACTTTTAGATCAAGTTTTTGCGTATGATCAAGGCTATAACGCGTTGGAGGCGATGGCCAAAGGAAAAGTAGTGTTTACGGGTGCCGAAAAAGAGTTTCTACGTCACTTTAATTTAAAAGAAAACGAAGTGTGTATTAATACGCTTCCAGACGTAAATTACTTAGTTGAAAAATTAGAAAACCTAATTTTAAATCCCGAGCGATTAAAAACAATTTCAAAAAATGCGCGTCAGTTTATTGAAAAAGAGCACCACTATATTACAATCGCTAAAAAGTATTTGGCTTTTTGGGGGTTAAACTAACCCAGATTTAATACGGTAAATCTATAGTTTCGGGGTCTATAAAATCTAGTGAATACGGATTTTCTAAAAAGCTTAAAGGCGGTTTTTGAAAACGTAAAATATCTTCTCTTTCTATACCGTATACTTGCCAATAATTGGCGAGCAACTGCGCAAAAATGTTTTCGTCCCAAAATCCAAAAAGCGGCTTGCTTCCCACCTTTTTAACAGGTAAAGATTCAATAGTTATCCCGTTTTCGTCGCTTGTAATATTATATTTTGGTTTGTATTGAAAAATATAATCTGAATAGTGAAAACGAGCGTATAATTCTTCAAACTGAATTGGGTGCAAAACGTGTCCTTTCATCTTTTCAACGATATCTTTTTGCTTTTCGCCCACTGCTCCATTGTCTTGTAAATGAGCGATAATTCCAAACCCATTGACGCCCATTGAAAAAAGTAAATTAACGGTATCGTCGCGATAGCTAAAAATATCTGCCGAATATTTAAGCGGAAAAACAATAATACTCCAAGGTTTATTTCCTTCAAAATTAATGGGTTCAATTAGCGACTGTAACATTAAATGAAAATGCCCAAACCGCTCCCGTAGTAAAGGCGACAGCTTAAACTCTTCGCCTAACTTTTGAAGCCTGTTTCGTTCGTAAACCATTTCGTAATACAACAGTCCGTAAACAATTCTACCCGTCCATTGAAAGAGCGATTTTTCATCGAGTGCTGCAACTCCTTCATAACCTTTTTTATAGGCTTCCTGAATTTTTAAATCTAAACTGGCAAATGCTTCTTTTACCTGCGGCGAACACGGCAACTCTAAATCGTGATATTTATACGTTTTGGATTTATCCATCATTTCAATTCGTTCATCTCCAAATTTGAAATGATTCATCAACCACTCTGGAAAAACTGAAATGCGCTCGGTAGTTAAGCTTCCCGACAGAAAGCAAAAATGATCGTCAAATAATAAATCCTCAAACGGGTTATAAAGCGGGGTAGACATAAAAAATACGACTTAAAAACTTTTGCGCAAAGGTACGTATTATCTCTTGTTTGCAGTATTCAATTTATACAAGATTGAAGTAAAATTAATCTGTAATTTGTTGCTGTTTTTTAAAGTATCGGAAAACCAAATAAAGTACCACAATAAAGTAAATTACATAGCGTAAAAAGTGTGCCATAACTACTCCTTCCACTCCGTAAATTCCGGTTAAATAGTAAGAAAACCCATAGTAGAGCGCGAGCGATAAAATTTCAGAAAATATAAAGTTTCGCACCATTTTTTTTGCTAAAAACTGATACCCTAAAACCAGAGCGGCCAATCGTACAAAATCGCCCAACAGCTGCCATTTAAATAATGACTCCATCCCGTGAAAATCTGGATAGATAATCATAATTACGTAGTCGCGTAAAAAGTAGACAAGTAACATACCTATGCCAAAAAGTGGCAGCAAGGTTTTGTAAATATTTAAAAGTTCGGCTTTAAAATCTCTTTTATTATAAATGCTAGCAAATTTTGGAAGGACATAAAGCGAAAAAATAGCGCTCGAAAAAACCATATAATTTTTAGAAATATTGGTCATCGCTGTCCAAATACCAGCTTCTTCAAAATTTATCCTATTTTGAATCATAACACGAATATCAATTTCAACATAATTCAACAATACAGTAGAAAAAAAAGACATTAGCGAAAACGCTAATAATCCCTTTGCCATAGGCACTTGAAATTTAAGTTTTGAAAATTGGACGTATTCGCGAAGTACTTTTATAAAAATGTAGAGCAGGACAAAAAACTGTAGTGCCGGTGTAATTGCAATGGCAACTAAAGCTCCGTCAATATTATTTGTAAGCAATAAAATTACGGTAAGCGCCGCACTTAAAATGTAACTAAATAGATCTATTCCAGCTAGTTTTTTATAACGCGATAGCCCGTTTACAACACCGTTAAAGATGCGATACATACTAATAAATGGAACAACTACTGCCAATAGTTTTATAAGATAAACGTACTGGTTTGAATCAAAAATTGTGACACTTAAGTATGTAGAGCTTAAAAATAGTGTAATAGAAACCACGATAGTTCCTACAACCGTAAAGACTAAAGTGGTTGAAAACAACTTTTGAAGTTGCTCCTTATCTTCTTGATATTCTGCAACGTATTTTACCACTCCACTAAAAATACCAACCGATGCAAAAGAGCTAAGCATTTCGAGCAAATTGCGCAGCGAACCTATTTTAGCAATACCTGCCTCCCCTACAATTTCGGCGAGCAACCGTTGAATAAAAAGTGAGATAAACAAGCGTACGCCAATAACCCCTGCGTTTAAAGAAGTCATCTTTAAAAGTAAATTTTGGCGGATAAACGGTGGAATTTTCAAATTAAAAACTATTTAATACAGTTATAACTTGCGACACTTGCTCATCTTTCAACACGGGGCTCATTGGTATGCTCAACACTTGGTTGTGAATTTTTTCGGTAACAGGAAATTGTAAATGCCCTAGATGCGAAAGTGCTTTTTGCTGGTGCGGCGGTATGGGGTAATGAATTAAATGGCCAATACCGTTGCGGTCTAAATAATCAATTAAAGCATTTCTATTTTCGACCCTAATTACAAAAAGATGAAAAACGTGAGTTTCGCTACCATCGTATTTTGGCAGTGTGATTTTTGAATTTTCAATTTCAGAAATATACCTTTTCGCTATAGCACGCCTACGTGCATTATCGCTATCGAGCATTGGTAATTTCACGTTTAAAAAAGCCGCTTGCAACTCGTCTAATCGCGAGTTAAACCCCAAAACATCGTTTACGTATTTTGTTGTGGTGCCGTAGTTTCTAAGTTTTAAAACAGTTTGTGCTAATTGGTCATCGTTTGTAGTAACAGCTCCCCCATCGCCCAAGGCACCAAGGTTTTTTGACGGATAAAAGCTAAAACCCGCTGCATCGCCAATATTTCCTGCACGGTTTCCATTTGCATCTTTAGCTCCATGAGCCTGCGCAGCATCCTCAATTACGAGTAATTTATGTTTTTCTGAAATCTCTAAAATTTCTTCCATAATCGAAATTTGACCGTAAAGATGTACGGGCATTATCGCTTTTGTGTTTTTAGAAATTGCATCTTTTAACGCGCTTAAATTGAAATTATAAGTAGCGCTATCTGCCTCTACCAAAACTGGTTTTAAGCCTGCCTGCTTTATCGCCAAAATAGTAGCGATATACGTATTTGAAGCCACTAAAACTTCGTCGTTTTCTTTTAACTTTCCGAGTAATTTATACCCTTCCAAAATTAGTCGCAAAGCGTCCAAACCGTTGCCCACACCTATACAGTGTTTTGTGCCGCAGTAATTGCCGAAGTTTGATTCAAACAATTTTACTTGATTGCCCAAAATATAAAAACCCGAAGTTAAAAACTGCTGGAAATTGCTTTGAAATTCCGCTTCAAAACGTTGGTTGATTGCCTTTAAATCTAAAAACGGAATCATAAAAAAATGTCGTTTAAAAGTTTGTGGTTTTCAGTTTTAACTTCGTAAAAGTCGTGAGTAATACTCCGGCCACCAAAAGTTTCTTTCCAGTGTAGCAGCCCTTTATTTACTTTCATCCCTCCACTTTCGTTTACAATTCCAAAATCGAAATACTTTTTATGCGAATAGTGATTTAATAAATAATTGAAAAGAAAATCTAATCCACCTGTTTGTCTTCCTTTTTCATTTGCCGAAATATATTGAGCGTGAGCCACATTTTCGGTTTCAAAGATAGTGGCGCCTGCTACAATTTCATTCTCTCTATAAACGTTAAATTGCAAGATATTGTTAGGAAAACGAGACTGAAGCAATTTAATTTCCGCTAACGAGTGCACAGGTTTCTGGTTGTGAGTTTGTAGTAAATTAGGCTCTAAAACTTCGTTCCAAAAGGGTTCAAAACTTGCTTCTTTTTTAACTACCAATTCGTTTTTTGCTCCTTTTTTAATGCCGCGCAACCTATTGGAAGACTTTATTTTTAACCTGTTATTACTGTCAATACAACTTGTAATGTCTCTACGGCTTAGCGTAGCATTGGTTAAAAATAACAAGTAATCAATTTCATCACTTGGCAGGACGTGGTAAATTTTTGGTATTAACTTTAAATTTAAGGTTACTACACTTTCGCTTTCTAAAAAAGTTAAAACACTTTTAAAACTCTCAAAAGCATCCAAAAAACTACTTCTTTTTCCTAAAACCAGTCCGCCGTATGTTAGCCCCTGATGCGAGAAAAGCACGTTATTTTCAATATTTGCGGGCAATACTGCCACTAATTTTTCCTCTTTAAAAACGAGTAACGAATTGTCTTGAAATCGATGCGAATGGTAATCCATAAAATCGCGCTTAAACAAAAATGTAGCGTTTTTCGCTTCTTCAATAAAGCGATCCCACAATTCCTTTTGCGAAGTATTATATTTTTTTACGGTATAGTTTTCCAATTCGTTTTTGTTAATTTTAGTTTGCAATTACGCTTCCGCTATCGTCAATTACAGCTCGAACCGATTTCCAAAAGGTTCCCTGCTGTAAGTTATAACTTGAATCGTCCTCTAAATATTTTAAATACTCAGGATTTTCACTTAAAACGGAAAACAAAACGCGAAATAAATTTACGTTACTTTTTAATTGGGCATCCATTCCGTTTTTTAAATTTCCGTTCCATTTTATAGCTGCCAAGGTAGCATAAATACTGTTTATTTGATTGGGGTTTGTTGTTGAAAACATTTCGGGATAGCTACCCAATCCTACCCACCCGCCGTGGTCTGCCAGGATAATTATTATTGCATTGGGATCTTTTTTAGAAATATAATTTATCGAAGTTTTTAACCAGTGGTTTACTTCTTCAATTTTATTGAGATAGGTTTTGCGCTCTTCTTCTTTTGAAGCCGCAAAATGGATATGGTGAGGCAGAAGTTTTTCCACAAAATAAAACCGCGGCCCTTCCATTGTTACAGTATCCATCGCAGCTTTTAAATCGTTAAAAACAACCTTTTTTACATTGTTATCATTACTAAAATACGGTATTTCATCTGGGTTTATATTGTAATAATCATAGGTTTGTTTTGGTCTATTTTGCTGAAAATACTCATCCTGAACTATAAAAAAGTTTTTATAACCATTTTGCCGTAAAATTGAAATAGCATTATTATCACCCGCAATTAAATCTCGCGAATTTGGCATGTCTATCGATGGAAAAAGCACTTGTCCAAAGCGGTGTTGTTTCATCGAAAACATAGATGAATTTGAGGTAAGACTCGCGGGATAATTACTCCGGAAGTTATCGTAAATTTTAAAGCCATTATTTTGCAGCCACCCGTAAATAGGATTTTTAAAATTATACAAATCGTCCTCCATCATTTCTTTAGACACATACCCATCTGGCTGAATTAAATAAATGTTTGGAGTTGTTTTAAAGGTTGCGTCGCCAATAGAATCGGGTAGTTTTGTCCACTCCATTGGTAAACTGTGTTCTACAATTTTAATGATTACATTTATTGTAGGTAAAATACTCATCAATAAAATTATGACTAACAGTTTTTTTAAGTGATGGTGAAACTTCCACGCCAGCAATGCCGAAATAATTAGCAAGCCCAACAACATTTTTTTCTTTAAAGTAAGATACATAGCTTGCGACATAAGCGTTGCCACTACCATAATTATCAAAACAAAAAGAATATGAGTTTTGTATTTTAAAAGGACTGCAGAATATTTAAAAACCAATGATGCCACCGAAAAAATTACAATGGGTATTCCTACAAAAAACAATAAAAAGAACCCAAAATGCTCCCATGAGTTTATTGCCGAATAGTTATTCGAAAAGTAAAAAACCAACGGATAAAACCCGCAAATAAGCCCTATTAATAACGGATTAAATTGGTTTTTAAAATATTTAAAAAAAGAATTACCCATTAATCAGTTTAAATTGAAATTATACTTTTTCAAAAACTACATTTCCGGCTCCATCTACGTATTTGTAGACCCCAGGCGTTGCCCCGTCTTTTAAAATTAGGTAGCTTGCATCCTCCTGCAAATGATTTAAATAAGAGTCGTTTTCGCTTAAATAGGAAAACAAAATCCTAAATGCATTTATACAACTTTTGAAATTTGAATCGATTGCAGGGGCATCTCCATTAGGCCATTTAATAGCCAACATAGCGTCAAAAGTAGTGGAAATAATCTCGGGATTTGTAGTTTTTGTATAAACTTGTCGGGTGTAATCGAGCCCCACAAAACCACCGTGATCTGCCATAATTATAATAAGCGCATCGGGGTCATTTACCGTAATTAAATCAATCATTTTTTTAAGCTTTGTATTTGCAAGCTGCAGCTTTTCTATCCATTGGTCGCGCTCTGCTTCTTTGCCTTTTGAAGCAGCTTTTGAGGTAGCGACATGCCCAGGCTCAAAAATCTCGATAAAGAAAAAATTCCCCGTGTCACTTTTTTCAGCAATTGCGCGTTGCAAATCTGGAAAAACCTCCTTTTTTACATTAAATCCGGTTGAAATATACGGCACGTCGTCGTATTCAAAATTGATAAAATCGAAACCTATTTTTGGTCTATTTATCAATAAATACGGATGTTCTGTGATAAAATGCGTTTTGTAACCGTTATTTTTAAATGCCGAAAGTACTGCGTTTTCTGAAATAATATTTTCGCGCGCGTGGAGCATTTCAGAATAGTCTTTACCATAATTGTAAAAATGATGCTTCATCATAAACGTTGCACTGTTGGATGAAATAGTTGTGATGTAATTACTTCGGAAATCCGGGTATTTTTTAAAGTTTTTTTCGGCTAAAAAAGAATTGAAATCACTGTTATCAACTTTATAAAAATCGCTATCCATTTCAGAAAAACTGGCGTACCCATCGGGTTGAATGTAATAAATATTCGGTTTCTTTTTAAAAACTACTTCTTTAATATTATCTGGTTGTTCCATCCACGTGGAGGAATAGTTTAAATATTTCATTAGCGTTGGCACTAAACCTATAAACCCTATTATAGCTAAAATAAGTTGTAGTATAATCCACTTTTTAAAATGTTTGTGTAAAAAATAGGCAGCAAACACCGCAAGTAGAAAAATTCCTAAAATAACTTTACGCTGAATATCTGCATAAAGTATTATTTTAATATAAAACAAAAACAGTAAAACGCTAAAAAAAGGAAATAAATACTTTTCCCATTTTGAGACAAAAGAAAGTTTTGAAATATAGGTTAACGCATAAAAGAAAACTGTGGGAAGCAGTAGAAATAGCAGTACAAAATAACCAAACTGCTCCCAAGAATTAATCATCCCGAAGTTTCGCGAATAGTAAAAAACAAAAGGATATAACCCAACGCCAAGTGCGATAAAAATTGGGCTTTTAGAAATATTTTTAAAATGCTTCTTGAGAAAACTACTTTTGGGCTTCAAGATTTTTGTTTTTCAACAAATATAGCAAACGTTTTGTGCCTTTTACCGTTTCCTTTTTTTCAATTGAAAAGTATTGTAAATACCCTTTTTCAAACTCGGTTTCGTTGTAAAAATCAAAATGGTTGATAAACTCGCGTTTGCGCACTAATAAAGATTCTGCCCACGAATCTTCCCGCTTTGGAAATTCAATAATTAAGTTTTTTGAAAAAGAGGCAAAAAATTCGGCAGATTTTCCAAAGGGCACATTCCCCGAAAGTGTAATGTGATGTATTAGTGCCAAAGCCATTGTTACATCGGGCGCATACGTTTTTAAACGCTCGATTAACGAATTGCGCTCGGTGTTGTTAAAACCAATACCCGGCGCCGGTTGAAGCACGTCGCATACAAAAGGTAGCATATTTTCTTCCTTGTTTTGTTGCAACTGCCTATAATTATAGTCTACCGCATTGCTATCAATATCGGTAACAATTACGTGCGGCACCGTATCAATTACCGTACGTGCAAAAGTACCGTCGTTGCCACCCACGTCTATTAATTTTTGCGGTGCCAAAGATTGTGTCCACTCTTTAATAAGTGTTTTTTTAGCCTGAAAAGCAGTTTCGTTGTAATTGGTTTTATCGTAATAATCGCCCCATTCGCTGGCTTCTTTTAGCTTTAAATTTTTAATATAATCATAGAGGCTTTTTATAATATTTTCCTGCGCTTTTTTAGAAAGCTTGGCAATTTTAGTTTCGGCATTATAATCTTCGCTATGCTTGTTTTCCATTTTTGCAAGCAAGTGAATGTTGGGGTAAAGCACCGAACTAATTTTTGTACGTACGGGTAGTAAAGAAGAAATTAATTTAACGGGAATACCGTCAATATGCGTTTGCATCATTTTAAACACTTCGGTGCCGTGATATTTTGCCAAAACCAACGGACCTAAAAAATGTGTAATAAATTGTTTATAAGCGCGCCACGGGGTACCTTCTTCGTAAAAATCAAAAGAAAGTGTATCGATAAAAATAGGTTTTCCTTTGTGAAAAGTTATGTTGTATGCCGAAGCGTCTTTTAAAATAAAACCTTTTGAAAGTGCGTATTTTTGAATTTTTAAAGTGTGCAGTGCAGCGTGTTTATACTGCTCAAAACTCCACTCATACGGGTTGGTAATAAACGGAATTTCTTCGGGGGTGATTACAATTTCTTCGGATGAAGCAGAAGTTTCGGTATGCGGAATTAACAAGCCATTTGCGATTAGATTTTTAAAAAAACCGCTGTCTTTCAATTTATTATATTGCGGAAAATAGATGGGTTTTATTGCCCTACGCAATGTTTTTCCATCGTGAAAAATATAACCAGAAGGATCTCTAAAAGAGGCTTGGTGTGCGTTAGTTATTTTTGTCATCTGTATTGGTGTCTTGCTCTTCAACGTCAATTGAATCGTAAGTATCTTCTTCTTCTTTTACCAATCCGAAGAAAGATTTCACCTTGTACATAACATTTTTTGAGAACAGCAAAATACCAGCTGCAGCTGCTACTAATGCTTGTACTATCATTGCTCCCAGCCCTGGATCGAAATAAAGAAAATTCATACCTATTATTTTAAACTAAGTGCTTTTTTTTGAGTTTGTATTTATTTTATAAACCTCCAATTAGCAACCACAAATAAACTAAAAATAGCGGAGTTTATTCCATGGTATGCCGAATATATTATAAAACGCTAAAATATGGAATGACTTACAACAAAGGGTTCAAAAATACTGAACCCTTTGTTATTTGTCTATAATTTATAATTTGTTTCGTTTACGATCTACTTCTTTTAAGTATATTTTACGAATACGAAGATGGTTAGGTGTAACCTCAACGTATTCATCTTTTTGAATATACTCTAAAGCCTCTTCTAATGAAAACTTAATTGCCGGAACAATTTTGGCTTTATCGTCTGCACCTGAAGAACGTACATTTGAAAGCTTTTTAGTTTTAGTGATATTCACCGTCATATCATCTTGACGCGAGTTTTCACCAATCACCTGCCCTTCGTAAATATCTTCATTAGGATTAACAAAAAAACGGCCTCTATCCTGTAATTTATCGATAGAATAAGGAATAGCGGTACCCGTTTCCATAGAAACCAAACTTCCGTTTTGCCTTTCAGGAATACCGCCTTTTAAGGGTTGGTATTCAAGAAAACGGTGTGTCATAATTGCTTCTCCAGCAGTAGCAGTAAGTAATTGATTACGCAAACCAATAATTCCGCGCGACGGGATTACAAACTTACATACCATTCTATCGCCTTTTCCTTCCATACTAAGCATTTCGCCTTTGCGAATTGTTACCATATTAATGGCGGTTCCGCTTACATTTTCGGGAAGGTCGATGGTCATTTCTTCAACAGGTTCGCATTTTACACCATCAATTTCTTTGATAATTACCTGTGGTTGTCCAATTTGAAGCTCATAACCTTCGCGGCGCATAGTTTCAATTAAAACAGATAAGTGCAATACACCACGACCGAAGACCAAAAATTTATCGGCACTATCGGTAGGTTGCATACGTAACGCTAAGTTTTTTTCAAGCTCTTTTTCAAGTCTTTCTTTGATGTGACGTGAGGTAACAAACTTCCCATCTTTCCCAAAAAATGGAGAATCATTAATTGTAAAAAGCATACTCATAGTAGGCTCATCAATAGAGATTGTTTGTAATGCTTCGGGGTTTTCGGCATCGGCAACGGTATCGCCAATTTCAAAACCTTCCAATCCAACCAAAGCACAAATATCGCCTGCCTGTACTTCGGCAACCTTTCTACGTCCTAAGCCTTCAAAAACATGTAATTCTTTAATTCTAGATTTTACTTTGGTGCCGTCGCGCTTTACTAGCGTAACCTGCATACCTTCTTTTAAAACGCCTCTTTGCAAACGTCCAATTGCGATACGTCCTGTAAAAGACGAAAAATCTAAAGAAGTAATTAACATTTGCACGGTCCCTTCATCAAATTTCGGTGATGGAATGTGTTCTAAAACCATATCTAATAAAGGTTCGATGGTATCTGTTGGTTTTTTCCAATCATCGCTCATCCAGTTTTGTTTTGCCGAGCCGTAAACAGTTGGAAAATCTAGTTGCCATTCTTCGGCACCTAATTCAAACATTAAATCAAAAACAGATTCGTGCACCTCATCGGGCGTACAGTTTTCTTTATCAACTTTATTAACTACCACACAAGGCTTAAGGCCAAGGTCAATAGCTTTTTGCAACACAAAACGCGTTTGTGGCATAGGCCCTTCAAAAGCATCTACTAATAGTAGTACGCCATCGGCCATATTTAAAACACGTTCAACTTCACCACCAAAATCGGCGTGACCGGGCGTGTCAATTATATTAATTTTTGTGTCCTTATATATTACTGAAACGTTTTTTGAAGTAATTGTAATTCCGCGTTCGCGTTCCAAATCGTTGTTATCCAAGATAAGTTCTCCAGAATTTTCGTTTTCACGGAAAATACTACAGAAGTGCATAATTTTATCAACCAAGGTTGTTTTACCGTGGTCAACGTGGGCAATAATTGCAATGTTTTTGACTTTCATATAGTTACTCCTTTTTTTAAGAGGGTGCAAAAGTAGTGTTTCTAAGTGGATTAGAAGTAAAAGATGATATTTTATTTTGCAGAAATGTTTACTTAATTTATCAGAAAAAGCAGTTTGAAAGCAAACTTCAACCTAATCAAATACTAAAATACTTATCTTTACAGTGCTAAAAACATTGTATGAAACTTGAATTAATTCCGAGAATAAAACACACAAACGCCAATAATTTTTTTCTACTCGCCGGTCCATGCGCCATTGAAAATGAAGAAATGGCACTACAAATTGCCGAAAAAGTTGTAGCCATAACCAACAAGTTAAAAATTCCGTACATCTTTAAAGGGAGTTTTAAAAAGGCAAACCGAAGCCGTATTGACAGCTTTACAGGAATTGGCGATGAAAAAGCGCTAAAAATACTCCGTAAAGTGTCTGAAACTTTTGATGTTCCTACCGTTACAGACATACACGAGGTGAGCGATGCTACTATGGCGGCACAATATGTAGATGTGTTACAAATTCCTGCATTTTTGGTACGCCAAACAGATTTGGTTGTAGCCGCCGCAAAAACTGGAAAGGTTGTAAACCTAAAAAAAGGGCAATTTATGAGCCCCGAAAGTATGACACACGCGGTGACAAAAGTAACAGATTGTAATAACGAACAAGTATTAATTACAGACCGTGGAACTATGTTTGGTTACCAAGATATGATTGTAGATTACAGAGGCATCCCAACAATGAAACAATATGCGCCCGTAGTTTTGGATGTAACTCATAGCTTGCAACAACCCAACCAGAGCGCTGGGGTTACTGGCGGCAGACCCGAAATGATTTCAACCATTGCCCGCGCCGGAATTGCCACGGGTGCCGATGGGATTTTTATTGAAACCCATTTTGACCCTGCAAATGCAAAAAGTGATGGCGCCAATATGTTAGATTTAAGTTTGCTCGAAAAACTATTAACAGATTTAGTTGCTATTCGAAAAACGATAAACCAACTTTAAATTTTTAAAAAATTATCTTAATTTTAAAGCGCCCTGCCATCGACCCAATAGCAGGGCGCTTTGGCTAAAACTTGTGATTAATTAACAATTGGGGAGATTTTTTTTAACTTAATACTATCATTGTAAGCGCATTAATATGCCCAAAAATACCTTACAAATTAAAAAAGCTGTTTCAAAAAAGAAACAGCTTTTAACATTGTGCCTAAATTAACTCCCCAATTAATTTAATAGTGTAAAGATGCGGCATTAAGGGACATAAATCAAGAGGAAAAATCCTGAATTTTAAAAGGGGTTTTTCCTATAAGCTTGTAGGAAATTTCCTGATTAGCGTAAAAATTAAATCGTATAGCTTTAACCTTATTATATGTTTTTTATATTGCCTAGAATATTATAAACTACAATCAAATCCATTAAATTATATGTTTTTACGCCTCACCCTACTAATAACAATACTTTTTTCTTCAAACATTGTTTATTCGCAAGTACCGTCACATATTTTTGGTGAACCAACAACAGCAGAACACGCCCTTAAACACTACCCCCAAGATCCCGAAGCAAATGGGGTTATTTTGTACGAAAGAGGCAATTATACAGTAGATGCCGCCGATGGTTATATACGGTTATTGAAAGAAGTGCACTGTAAAATAAAGGTTTTTAATGCGAAAGATTTTAAATATAGCCATATTGAAATTCCATACTATAGAGAAAATAATGTGCAAGAAAACATAAAAGATCTAAAAGGTATTACTCACAATGGCGATGTTAAAACATATATAACGGACAACGCAATTTTTGATACAGATGAAAGCGAAAATTGGTCATTAAAGAAGTTTACTTTTCCCGATGTAAAGGATGGCAGTATCTTAGAATATTCGTATAGAATTGAAACGCCATATTTACATAATTTAGGAGGGTGGAATTTTATGAACTCACTCCCAACAATATATTCTGAATTGCACACCGAAATTCCAGGAAATTACACCTACAACCGAACTTTGTTCGGCGATAGAAAATTAGATGTAAACCATGCCGAAGTGAAAAAGAGTTGTTTTCAACTTCCTGGATATAAAGTAAGTGGCGATTGCGAATCGGCTACATATGTAATGAAACACATTCCAGCTTTTAAAGAAGAAGAGTATATGCTGGCGGGCGCCAATTACCGGCCGCGTTTACAATTTGAGCTTCGGAACACGGTAAATATTGATGGTAGTAAAAAGAACTATTCAAAAACGTGGAAAGACACAGACAAAATATTTAAATACGATAAAAATCTTGGAAAACAATTAAAGCACACTTCTTTTTTTGAAAAACAACTACCAGCTAATATTAGCAATATTTCAGATAAGCTCGAACGCGCAAAAGCTGTTTACTATTTCATTCAAAAAAATATGAATTGGAATAAAGAAAATAGAATTTTAAGTGATATTCGGGTAAAAGACGCTTTCGAAAAAAAATCTGGAAATAGTTCAGAAATAAACTTAAGCCTTATCAATGCCTTAGAAGCGGTTGGGCTTCAACCAAAAATAATGCTTTTAGCCACTCGAGATCGTGCGCAACCCACCAAACAATATCCGGTGATGACCGATTTTAATTACGCGATAGTTTACCTAAACATTGATAATACAACTTATTTATTAGACGCAACAAGTAAGCACACACCGTTTGGCATATTGCCCTATCGACTGTTAAATGTAGAAGGTCGTGTTTTAGATTTTAAAAAGGGAAGTTTTTGGGAACCAATAAAATCTACCGGTAGAAATTTACATTATGTAAACATGCAATTATCTGCAAATGCCAATGGCGAATTTACCGGAAAGGTAAGCGAGGCTTCTACTGGTAATATTTCGGCAGTAAAAAGGGATAAAAATAACGGAATTATAAAAGACCAACTTATTAAAAGGAAGCAAAGCAAAAATGAAGCACTCGATATTTCAAACCTATCTTTTGAAAATGAAACAAACTTAGAGCAGCCCTATAAAGAAAGTTATGACCTTACTATTTTTGAACAGCTTGTAGGTGATAAATTATATGTTTATCCTTTTTTGTTTGAAACTTATGTTTTAGAAAATCCTTTTAAAGAAGAAAAAAGACGTTACCCTATTGATTTTGGGTTCCCGATAATAAACAATTACCTCATTGCCATAGATGGCAGTAACCAATACGAAGTTGTAAAAACTCCAGAAAATAAAATTTTAAAACTACCAAACAACGATGGCGAACTATCTGTAGTTTACAAGGTAGTAGGTAATAAAGTTAACGTGCGTCTAAGTGTAAAGTTAAATAACACACACTTCCCGAAAGAGGCTTACCCAGCGCTACGACAGTTTTTTACTACTTTGGTAAATATTCAAAACGAGGCGCCAATTGAGTTTAAGAAAATGTAATTAATTGTTGTGAAATTTTAAATTAACACTGTCAATAATTAATTACAATTATAGTTTTAAAAACTAAATAGCCTATTCTGTAACAGCATCTACATAATCCTGTAGGTATGCAAAATGTGGCGTTAGCGTTCCTGCTGCAGTAGTTATTTTTGCACGTTGTAAAACGCCATCTTTATCACCATTAAAAAAGGCCGGAATTACGTGTTCTAAAAACATTTCGCCAAAACCTTCACTCGCATCTTTGGGTAATTCGCACGGAAGATTATCTACTGCCATAACCGAAATTGCGTTTGGCGCATCAAAATCGGTCTCTGTTTCAGTTTGTGGGTTGTAACCATAAAATGGATCGGCAATAGTAGAGGCTCTTAATGTGGAGGCAATAGGGCCATCAACATCGCAAGTAACATCGGCAACAAAATTTATTTTAAAATCTGGGTGTTTTGCATCCTCGCGTGTAAAAAGATAGGGAGCTCCGTTGCCATAAAAATGCCCAGTAATAAACATATCGCTTACTTTGGCATATTTCATAAAATCACTTTTGTAATTCGATGGGTCATTGTAAAATTCTTGTTTTACAAATGCGCCGCCATCTTTGCGTTTATTGTATTCTGAAACATCAATTAAACAATACACGGGTTCATTAAAATCTTGTGTAAGATAAGCCGCATCGGTTACCTCGCGAATTTTTAAATGATCTAAAATTTCTTTTGCTCCTTTTGCCACTTTTCCTGAACCCGAAAGGACAATTTTTATATTTGGAAGCTTTATTTTATCTAATTCTTTTTTCACTTCTTTTAGGTCGGCAAGAGTTTCAACTTTAGGCAACCCGAAAAGATTGTCGCGTAAGCCTAAGCCACGAATGCCGTTATACGCACCCACTAAACCAGCGTAATATCCAAAACCAATAAGCCGTTGATTAGCCTTATTGACAATGGTTTCGTGATCATACATTTCAATATTATTATCGAGTATTGCTCTAAGCAAGTCTCTATTATAAGGTTGTTTTTTAATAGTATGACTAAAGAAGAAATATTTTTTATTCGGAATTAACGCCTCCATTGGCACCTCTTTTACCCCTAACATGACATCGGCTGTCGAAACATTGTCTACAACTTCAAACCCTGCTTTGCGGTATGCATCATCAGAAAAGATACGTATGTCTGAAGATTCCACGATTATACGTGCATCGGGAAACTGTTTTATGACGTCTTGACACATTTTGGGTGAAAAAACAACCCGACGATCTGGCGGATTTTTACGTTCTTTAATGATTGCAAAGGTTATAGACATATGGTATGTTTTTTGTGTAATTAAAAGCGATGCCAAAGATAGGGATTTTCATGTATCTTTGCCGTCTCTCAAAAATTGGAGGTAGTTATAGCAGATTACTTTTTGGGAGTTACAAAAATAATTATGGGGCCGACTGGTTTTGACAGCGGGTCTAATTGTATTGTAAGCATGCCGAGCGCTGGGATATAGCTCGTAAATATCATATTTCACACTTTTTAAACGGCGAGAATAACTACGCCCTAGCTGCATAATCTGAATTATAGTAGGATGTGCCTCGGCCCACAAGGTGGGCAAGCAGGAAGTCACTCAACGGCCTTGGTTTACGGCGGTTGACATAGTGGCTTCGTAAAAGTAAACCTAGCAATGTTAGTGCTTTGATGACATTGCGAAACTCAAGTAAAGCTAAGGAGTGCGTTGGTAGTTTTCGACCGGCAAGCTCTCGAAAAATTAAATGAAAACTAAGCATGTAGAAAGCAGTAGAATTACTTGTTTGGACGGGAGTTCGAATCTCCCCGGCTCCACTTTTAATTTCTTAAAACGCCCTATTTACAGTATTTCGTAGATAGGGCGTTTTTGATTTTCCCGACATCTTCCCGACATTTCAGTTAAATCTAATTTGCTGAGGTTCAACAAATAGATTTTTTATCTATCAATCCATTATTTCAAACACAAGTACAACAATATTTTAACTTCAAAAATACGTTAACTACCACAATAAGAAGTATATACCCCCCCTCTAAAAATTTACTTCGAGTAAAAAGAAAATAGAATAGCGATGTACAGCGAGTTCATCGTGTAAACTTTTTTACCCCTTACCCCTATTAGGATATTCTTTTTAAATAAGGAGGATTAAAAGGAACATCTGTTTCTTTTTTTGTTTTCTCAATACGGTAGTAACCTTTTAAAAGCTTTTCAAACGTGGTAACTGTAACTGTCTTTTTATTATAACGTCTTTGATTAAAGTCATCTATTAAAAACCTCCATTCTTCATTAGGAAGTTTATACTTTTCTTTTAAACTATTTATTTCATTTGGAAACTTATTATATAAAAACTCAAAGTGAGTGGGCGCTCTCTCATCTTTAGTTTTCTTATTAATAGTATTCTTATTATCGGGTTTTCCATCCGTAGGGGTTGCGGTTTTCCATCCGTAGGGGTTACGGTCATCCATCCGTAGGGTTACGGTTTGTAATCCGATAGCGGTTAACCTAAAATATGTTTTACAGTTTTCCTTTTTGGTTTGGTATGTTTCCTTTTCTATAAGTCCGTAGCTCTCGATTTTCCTTAAACGCCTGTAAATACCATCATTGGTATTAATTCCTAAAGCCGGAAGCTCTTTTATTAATTTACTATATGCTATCCAAAAAAATTCCTTTTGATTAAAATACTTTTTTTTAATCTCATCCCATTCATTAATAAGAGTATTTATTTCAGTTAATAAAATTATATCTAACAAATCAATTTCTTTGCCTGGGTTTCTTTTATTGTACTCCACAGCTCCATATTGATTAATCGATAATGTAAATTTATAATTGCCCATAAAATTGTATCTTTGTGCCTGTATCAAACTTGCCAGTTTGTACAATCATTTTGAACAAATTAGGGAGCTATATTAGGCTCCCTTTTTTATTCTTAGTAAGTAATTATGTTCATTTAGTATTGCGGTCTGTAGTCTCCTTTGGACTGGGTAAAAGTTGGGGAATATATCCAGTACTAAAGTATTCCAACTATTTAAAGACTGAGCTACAATAAAGTGTTGAGGGTTCTCAAAATCCTTGCCCTTACGGTTTTTTTGTTACAGTCTTACAAACTGTGTTAAATTACCCTCATATACAAAAGGAAAGTGAGTATTTGCAAGGCCTGACTTTTTACACCTTTTCCAGTTAGTATCATTTCGTAGATAAAGCCAGTACTCAAAAAAACGACTTCGATCGTGAAAACCATTATCATTTTCAATTCGCAGTATGTTTGTAAAAAGTTTACAATCTTTAAGTATACCGGTATTGATTAACTTAAATTCCTTTATAGGGTTTTCTACAGTTCCTTTTTTTAGGGTGTATATCCCTCTAAAATATCTTCTTTTGCCAGTTTGCATAACCCTATTTGTTTGAATTATACAGTACCTCGTTAATCTGTTTACGGCTAAAGTACGTCCGGTTTCCTATCTTATAGTGTTTAAGTATCCCCTTATTGCACCAATCGTGTAAAGTAGGATATGCAATTTGCAAAAGGGTTGCGGTTTGCTCTCTTGTTAACCAGTCCTCCGGCTCCTTTAGAGTAAATTTTTCTCTGAGTTCCTGTAACTCGTACTCAATAGGTTTCAGAAGCTCTTGAAGTTGCTCAGGAGTTGCAATTGTAATACTCATATCTCAAATGTTTTAGTTAATATGAGGTAAAAGTATCGAGGTAGGAAAGTCTAAATGGTAGAGCAATAGTAGTGTTTACCCTACTGTTATATTATTTCTTTGAAACTCTAATAAGTGAGAGTTAAATTTTTCTTTCCTCTTTTCTTTATTGCCAATCAAATAAAGGGATTTTATTTTTGGCTCATTTAAATTAAAAGTAATTTCAAAATCCTTTAATTTTTCCTTTGGCACTTTATCAACAATAAAGGAATTATAGTATTCTGCAAATCCCCTCATTTTCCCCTCTTTTATTTTATAATCCATTTCAACAAGATCAATAGACTTGCCTAAATCATAGAACTGCCTAAAAACATATTGAACGGCCGTTTTAGGAGTTCTATCTGTTTTGATAAATTTATGAAATAGAAACTCGAAAAATCGTTGACTGGGAGCATTTTTAAAAATATTACTATTAAATACAATTTTGGCATTTAATTGTTTACTAATAATACTTCTCAAGTCCTTTAAGTTATAGTAATTTAATCCAAATTGATAACCTCTTTCTAACCAGTAATCCAGCTCCCTTTTTGGCAAATACTCCTTAGGATATGGATACTTGCCAAAATTAGCCTGTGCCATTGCATCTGCTCGGCTAATCCTATTTTGAATTTCATTTTCAATATAAATAAGAAGCTCCTTTAGCCTGACAATATTAATTTCCTGTACTCTCTCGGGAATTTCAGCTATGGCCGTTAAATCATGTTGTAATTCGTGCCATTTGGGTTTTGTTATGCCAGTACTCATTTTGAACAATTATAATTTAAACACGCCAAGTGCGCTATTTAAAATCTCTGAAAATTTAAATATAGGTGGTTTTCTGCCCTCTTGCCTAATATTCCATACATATCTCAAAACTTCTGTTTGCGCTCGGGAAAGGAAGCTAAAAATTAATATAATCTGTAACAAAGAAATAATTTAATAATTGATTTTAGTTTTCTATAATCTAATTCAAATAAATTAAAGGAAAGGAATTTAATTTTACGCCAATATTATCCAAATAAAACTTTAGCTCCTTTTCTTTTTTTTCCCTCTCAACTCTCTCTAAGGTTTTTCTTAAATTCTCAACTCCCTTATAATTATTTAATTCACTCATTGGTTCCGGTTTTAATTATTTCCAGTTTTGTGGTTTTATTCTTTTTATACTCTTGGTCTTTCCAAAAGCTATTCAATACCTCAGCGTTATCCATTGCTGTTTTCCCAATGTACTTTAAAAACATTTTCTCTGTGGTATGGCCTGTAATTGCCATTAGTACGGGAGTAGGTAATTTTCCGTAATGGTTTGTTGCAAATGATCGTCTACAAATATGACTACTTACTAATTCCCATTTTTCATATTCCCCTTTTACTTTCCGGTAAACTTTCGGTTTCAATTCTATCTTTTTAGCACCATTAACAAGCTCTTTTAATTCAACTTCTTTACACACTAATTTTATATAATCGTTAAAACGTTGGTCTGAAAGTGGTCGAGGAAATTGGCCGTTGAGGTTTTTCAAAATCTCAGTAACTTGTGAGTGCAAAGGGAGTACAATTTTTTGTCCGGTTTTCTTGGCCGTATATTCTATAAAGCCATTGTGTATATTTTCAGCCGTAAATTTCAATAGATCACTAACACGTGCGCCAGTCCATACGCCAATTATTAACCAATTCCGGGCGTTTTCTAAATAGGGCGTTTTTGTAAAATCGTGTTTAAAAATAGTTTCGATTTCATTTTCTGAAAGTGTTATAAAGGTCGTTGGCTCCTTAGGATACCTAAATTCCTTTTTATCTATTTCATCACTAATTTTTAAGCCGTAATCTTTAGCACTTTTTACTATTGTTTTCACAAATTTCAAATAACGGCCGATTGTATTGTAACTTAGTAACTGTTTATCGTGGAGGAAATAAATAAAATCTTTATGGAAAGCTAAATTAATATCTGTAACCAGTAATCGTTTTTTCTTATAGGTTTCAAATTGCCTTAATTTATTAACTATCGTTTGGTATTTTTTTGAGGTTGCCAATGTAACCCCAATTTTACCGTTTGACTGTATTGAGTTTTTTAAATTTTTTACAAAATAATCTCCATAGTCAACTATATAATTAAAATCTATATTTTCATTTTGATTGAAAAAGCCATCTATTGTACTTTTTAACCAAATGACTATTAATTAATTGCCCGGAGGTATAACTCTCATTAAAAACATTTAAAATATGGTTCCTTAAGTCGTTGAGGTCGTTTTGTACGTTTACTTTGTCGGGAAAGTCCGCTATCTGTTTAACTAAGCCTTTTTTATTATTCCAGTACTTAGGATCAATTAAAAGCTGAGTAGATTTTGTAAGGTCGATTTTACGGCCGTGTACCAATCGCAAATGTATTGTACTGGGGTTTCCGGCTCCTTTTGTGAAGTATTTTATTGTTGCCATTGAGAAATATCATTTTTGAACACTTCAAATATAGTAAATGTTAATATTCTTCCCGACATCTTCCCGACATTTTGCATATTTATACTATCTCAACAATACTTAATCTAATTTTAGATATTTTTAAAAATCTTTTAAAGAGTAATAAATAAAGGGTTTCAACGCATTTTCAATCCATTTAACAAACCATCTAAATTAAATAGGTTCAATTCTCCCCGGCTCCACAAAAAAACCTCAACATCTTAAAAATGTTGAGGTTTTTAATTTTTCAATAGAATTTTTTATAATATTATTTAGCTATACATTCGTAACACCTCCATTAACTCTGGAACCGATGTAACCTCAAGCTTTTCAAAAACTCTGTTTTTATAGGTACTTATTGTGGATGAATGTAGATTTAGTTGATTAGACATTTCTTTTAAAGTTAAACCTTCTACCAACTTATTTGCAACTTCGAGTTCGCGATTGGAAAGTGCTTGCAGCGGCGACGATTTTTGTTGCTTATTTAGCGTTCTGTCCACCATGCTATCTCTTACCTCTTCACTAATATAGCGTCCTTTATGCAGCATGGCAGCCAAAGCTTCATCTATCTGTTCTTTAGAGGATAGTTTATTTAAAAATCCATGAGCCCCCATCTGCAGGTAACGTAAAGCATATAAGCTTTCGTCTTGCGAAGAAAAAATAAGTATTTTTAACTCTGGTTGCTTTATTTTAATAAAGTCTATGGCTTGCTGTAACGTACCATTAGGCATATTTACATCCAAAATGACAAGATCAAAACTTTCTTTTGAAACGAGAGTAGCAAGTGCTTTATAATCTTCAACTTCAGATAAAATGGCGAGTGGTCTTAACTGCTTAATTATTTGCACTAAACCCATTCGCACAATCCCGTGATCATCTGCAACCAAAATGCGCGTGCCATTATCCATAATAACTAATTTTCTTTACAAGGCAAAGAAACTTGAAAGGTTGATCCTTTATTTTCTGTAGATTTAATATCTATTTTGCCTTGCAGCAAGGATACAAAATATTTTACTATTTTTAAACTTAAGCCTGCCCCAATCTCACTATCTGTGCCTTGAAACACTGCACTATCTAACGAAAATAGATTGTCTTTTGTTTCCTTAGACATCCCAATGCCCTCATCTACAATTTTCAAGGTAAGCATTTCATCTCTTCTTTCAACCTCAAATAAAATTGTTTTATTTGTATTTGAATACTTAATAGCATTGTCCAAAAACTTTTTAAGGATAAAACAAATTAAAAACTCATCGTTATAACAAATTATAGTTTCGTCTCCTGAAAACTTAAAATCAAGGCGTTTATTATTAAGTTTATCTTCAAACTCTTTTCGTAGCTTTATATATAAATCGACTACAAAAATTTTAGATACGTTAGGTTTATAACCGTCTAATTGCGTTTTAACCCAATCATTAGTATTATTAATAGTTTGCAGATTTTTTTTAGCGTCTTGTTTTATTCGCGGAAGCAATTTAAAAAAATCGTCTTTACCAATTGCTCCACTATCATAAGCTTCTAGCGTCCATAACAAACTGCTAAAAGCCTCTTTAAAATCATGAGAAAGAAGCGAAATCCAAGCAGTTTTAAGTTCGCTAATTTTTTTTAATTGTTCAACTTCATTAGAAATATTGTAAGAATCGGTATTCATATTAAACAGTACAAATTGGTGATTTTATATTAGCCTATAAAATTAATATTTAAAAATATGAATAGGGGGCAAAAAGCTATATTTCATCACCCTCTAATGCCGAAACACCTAACCATTTACACAACATGTCGTGTAACGATTGTTTTAACAGCGGTTTAGTTAAAAAGTCTGTCATTCCCGCTTTTATACATTTTTCTTTTTCGCCGGGCAAACTACCTGCTGTTAATGCAATTATTGGCACTTCTACCTCTAATTCTGAATTTCTTATTTTTTTGGTAGCATCTAAGCCATTCATGATTGGCATTTGTACGTCCATTAAAACTAAATCTGGATGTTCTTGATTGTACTTTTCTACCGCTTCGGCGCCATTAACCGCTTCAATTAAAATTACATTTGGTATTATGCTTCGCAAAAATAAACGCGTAAGATGCATATTTACTTCATTGTCTTCGGCAATTAAAACCTTTAATTCGGGACAGTCTTTCGGGATTACCAACTCTTCTTGTACGGCAGATTTTTCAACCACCTTATTTTTTAAGCTACCTAACATTTGATACATCTGCTTCATTCTAATAGGTTTTACCAACCTACTTTCAATTTGCAATTCGTCACAAGCATTTTGTAATTGATCATCGTCTGATGAGCTGTATAATACAATAAAAGGTTGTTCTTCATTTCCGGAAGGTGCGAGGTCTTTTATTTTTCTAATGGTTTCAATCCCGTCCATCACTGGCATATGATAATCCATGATTATTACATCAAAGTTTGGATTATCCATCATAATAATTAATGCTTTAAGACCACTTTCTGCTTCCTTAACTTCTATGTCTTTAATCTCAAGCATACGCTTTAAGATTTTTCTATTGTTTTCGTTGTCATCAACAATAAGCACTCGTTTAATTTCTTGAAGCGCGTTATCCATATCTTCATCTTCAACTTTAAAATCTAAATCGAAGTAAAAGTTACTTCCTTTGCCTTGCTCACTTTCTAACTGCAGTTTACTTCCGGCAAGCGCCAACAATTTGTTTGAAATAGAAAGCCCTAAACCTGTACCGCCGTACTTTTTGGTAATACTTCCGTCTTCTTGTGAAAAGGCGTTAAAAATTTCTTTTTGTTTGTCTTTATGAATACCTATCCCAGTATCGCTAACGCCAAATCTAATTCGCATTTTACCATTGCCGTAGTCTTTTAAAACATTGGCATACATTTTAATTTCGCCCTCTTCGGTAAATTTAAGCGCGTTGCCTAATAAATTCACCAGAATTTGTTTTAAACGCATGGCATCTGCCCAAATATATTGCGGAATATTAAAATCTAAATCCATCAACATTTCGAGACCTTTTTTATTAATTCCGAAGGAAACGATATTAAAAGCTTCTGAAATAACTTCTTCCACTTCTATCCTATCAATTTCCAAAGTCATTTTTTTGCTTTCAATTTTAGAGAAATCTAAAATGTCATTGATAATGCTATACAACGATACCCCCGATTGATTGATAATTTCTAAATATTGCTTTTGGGTTTCGTCTAGATTTGTCGCTAAAGCCAATTCGGTAAAACCGATAATTCCGTTAAGCGGCGTACGAATTTCGTGACTCATATTTGCAACAAATTCCGACTTTGCTTTAAAAGCTTCTTCGGCATATTCTTTGGCCTTTACAAGCTCTTCATTCATTTTATTTCGTTCGGTAATATCTATAACATTCACCAACACACGTTGGTCTCCGTCGTCATTTTCATCATACGTACTCATATAATACCAATTAGCTATAGTACCATCTTTTTTAGCGATGGTTATTTCGCCAGAGGCATTGCCTTTTTCTTGAATGGTGTTTAAGTATTCTGTAACTGCATCGCGCCTATCTGGCGTCAACAAATCGTACAAGCTAGAGCGTTGCATTTCTGCACGCGAAAAGCCGGATGCTTCTAATCCTGCCGGGTTAACGTCTATAAAATTACCGTCTAAATCGTGGATGCTTAAAATACCTTGTACATTCTGGAATAAATTGTGAAACTTTTGTTCGCTCTTTTTAAGCAGCTTTTCTCTCTCCACAAACTCGGTAACATCACGGCCAATAGTAAAAATTAACTCTTCATCTGTATCTGGAGTGCTTGTCCACTCTATCCATTTAATACCTCCATTTTTAGTTTTATACCTATTAGTGAAGTTAACAATAGATTTACCTTCAAAAAGGTTTTTCATAATCTTTACCGTTTTGGCAAAATCTTCTTTATAAATAAAATTCTGAAATGGTAGCTCGGTAAACTCTTCTACAGTCCACCCCAAGGTTTTGGTAATGGACGGATTAATTTTTACAAATTTCCCTTCAAATGTTGCAATGCCAATTAAATCGTTTGATAGGTGAAAAAGATTGTCGAGTTTTTCTAATCTGCGTTCTTTGTCCGTACTAATAACCCATCTTTTAATCTGTTCAATTGAATTTTCTAAAAACAGATTTTGAGTTTCGGTAAGCTTCCTTTCTTTGTTATCGAATAAATTCAAACAACCTAAAAAGGGTTTTTCGGCACCTGGAAAAGGTAATGACTTATAAAATTTAGGTTCAAAACTACTAACCGTGTGCGGTGCTAATTTTAAATTAGTATTTTCTTTGGATAGTGCTGTTTTAGCAGCTGCTGATAAGGGCCAAATTTTTTCAACATTCGCGTCGGTAGAGGCAATTACAAAGGCATCATCTTCATCAACAATTGTAATTGTGCAAATGGGCATATCGAGTATTTGTGCAATGGAGTTTAGCATATAATCAAACACATCGGTATAGCGCTCTTGAAAAGCTTGCAATTTACTGTAGGTGCTTATTTGCTCTGTACTATTTTTAAAATTTACTATTTTCATCAATGATTGTATAACTGGGTTTGGAGACTCCTTTACAGGGCGGTAAAACTATAAATAACATTTATTGAATACGTATCTCGTTCTTTTGAAACTAACGATCGTGCTGCTCGTGGCGAAATACGATACGTTATATTTAAGTTTTTATCGAGGACTGGAGTCCCATTAGAAATTATTTTTTGTGATGTTGTAGACAATGTAACGGGTGGCAATCCACCTTCTACCCCAACTTCTAAAATTGCCGCTGGTACGTTAGATTGAATACCACCAATTTTAAAATATGGAGAATCTGTTTTAACGTTTAATTCGTAGGTTTCATTATTTGAAATTCGCAATTGGTTGAAAACGGTTTGCGATTGGCCATTTTGGTAATGCTCGGCAGTATTAAAAGTAAAATTTACAGTATTACCCGATGGCGGGACGATTATTTCTGAAAGCGGCTCTACTCTCAAACTATAGGTCAAGTTGTGAATGTCGTAAATTGAACCATCTGTGCTTAGAACCCCTAAATTAATTGTGAATATATAATCGCCAGCTTCATAAAAGTGAGTTTTAAAGTCTGAATTTGAAATAAGCGAACTTATTTCAAAAGTATTTCTATTTCCCACTTCAACGTTAAAGTTATTGCTTGGAGTAAAATCTTGCCAATTAGCTGTAAGCGGCAAAGTTGCTATTTTAGGATTATCGCTAGTGAGTTTTATTAAGCCAATATTGCGAGTACCCTGCTCCCCCGAAGTTGATGTAAACTGTATGGTTGAAGATGCGCTTTTGGCAAAAAATTTAAAATCTACTGTAGAAGCTATTGTATAATCGCCAAAATTAGTGCCTACTTGCGATGGAGCATACCTATAACTATTAAGCGAATTTAGTAGTGTATAACTATTATTTAGCCCCGAAAACCAAGTAATTGCCTTAGGAACATTAAGAACGATAGACGTTGTTGTTAAGTAAAATTCGGGATAGTTTTGATCGATGTATATTGCATACTCCCCGGCTACAAACTTATTGTTTGCAAAAGCACTCGAGGGCATATTGAAAGTAAAAACAATATTTCCTTCGGGGTGTCTCCCTTTACTAGGATAATACCATGCCTGTGGTGCCGAAGTAAAGAATTGAAAACCCGGCATATAATCGTGATGGTGAAAAAGTGGATCAACACCGCCTATACTGTGTAACTGCCACAGTAGTATATTTGTTGGTAATGTTAAATTTGGAAGCGATGTATGGGTAAAATTTTCAGAACCTACCACCCAAAGCGATGGATTCATATTTTTTCTCCATTTTCGTCGTTCGGTTGAATACATTATTGTTGCATCTGCATTTCCTTCAATACGCTCAAATATTTTATACTCGGGAATTGTAAACGTTACTTGTGCATGTATGGTAAAGACATTTCCTAACAAAATAAAACCAAATAATATGTAGCCTAAGATTTTCATTCGTATCATGATGTTAAAATTTCTTTACCTTAATCTCTCTATTCTTCTTTTTGTATTCAAAAGTTAGTGTTTTAGGTTTAGATTCGTTGCGTAAGGTAATCTTTTGTGAAGCATTTATGTAATTGTACTTTGTATTTTGAATATAAATAGTAAAAGTTCCATTGTCTAAAAATAATTGAAAAGTATCGTTTTGGTCTACAACTGTACTTACTATTTTCCCATTGCTATCTTTTGCGTAGACAATCACCCCCCTAACCGATGTTTCTAAATTATCGTACTGCTGTTTTAACTCTACTAGTTTCCCAACTACTATATTTTTTTTAACTAAACCAAAGTTTGCTTTTATGTTTTTTGTAATCACAATTTCCGAATCCATTAGCAATCGCAAATCTCCCGTTTCGGCCACCCGCACGGTATATGTTCCTTTTGGCACATTTGAAAATTGAACCTTCCCTTTAGCATCGGTAATTGCAACATAATCGTTTAAGTAAACAGGAATATTTGCCATTGCCTCTTCATCAGAATCAAAGTAATTATTAAAGTTTGTATCGTGAAATAATTGTAAATTAATACTGTGATTGCCCGCTTCGGTTGCTTTAACAAAATACTTTTTTAAACCCACGCGTACTTGATAATTCTCTCCTTTAAACCCTAAATTTCCAGAAGATTTATACGTAGTTAAATTGAAATAACTTGTTGCCGACCAGTTTTTTAAAAATTCATATTCAAAATCTCCGTGAACAGATTTGTTTGTATTTTTAAATTGATCGGAATAATTTATTACAGCCGAAACAGACCCCGAAAATGCGTTGTTTAATGTTTGAAAATTATAAGAAGCATAGCCGCTATAATTTATAAAATCATCGGTGCCTGGTATATAATTATTTAATTCAGTAATTGAATTAGGATTTATTTGAACTGCCCCATTTAACGAAAAACTGCCCACTCGATACGACAAATCGGTTCTTAAACTAGAAAACCAATCGGCATCAATTAAAGATGAATACGAATACTCTGATGATAAATTAATATTGTGAACCCCAAAACGAGCTCCAATTTTTGAATGTATTTTATAGGCCAGCAATTCATTTGAAAACAAATTACTAGTGTTTTTTTGTTTTTCTACTTGTGGCGATAATAAAAAACTCCAATTCGCTATCCCAAACTGCACTCCAGTTTGAATGCGCTGTGTACTGTAAAAGTAATAAGGATATTCACTTGGTGAAACCGTAACCGATGACTCTTGGAAACTTAAATATTCTGGTTGCGCTTGGGTGTTTTGATATTGTAAAAATAGCCTTCCGAAATTTGAAAGATTATACGATAAGTTTTGAGAAAAATTTAAAGACCCGCGGCTTAAGCCCGCGTAGGCTCTACTTCCAAAATCATTTAAAGATTGAAATGTCCACTTACCGTTTACAAAGTGATAATTTAACCCTGCACTAAACCCTAAATTTTTGTCGCCGTTAATTTTTCCTCGCTCCAAACTAAGCCCAGTTTCAACACTAAATTTATGAATAGAATCTAAAGTAAAAGCTGAAAAGGCATGTGCTAAATGTGTGTCTGTATTTAAACGCGGATTGTCAGCGTAAATGTACGAAACCTTTGACGAGTGATTTTTTGAATTTTTTAAACTAAACTTTGCGCCCGCTATTTTTGAGCCTTTATCTTCGGGGAAATAGGTGCCGTATAAATTATAATTATTTTCTAATGCAAAAACCTCAACAGACTTATTGGTACCTACTTTGGTATTAAACAATCCACCCCTACCGGTAGTTGCATAATCATAATCCATTGCATTAATATTACCAATGCGGTACAATGTATTTTCTCCTTGTAGTTCAAACCAAGTATTATTTATATTGTACAACCCTTCAGATGTGTAATAATCTGTTGACAAATTAAAAGTTCCGTGCCAACTGTTTCCGAGGTTAAATGTAGAATTTCCTCTTAGCCGTAACGTTTGCAACCCATTGCTTTGTTGGCTATAAGCGGTTTCAAAAAAATTACTACCCATCTCGGCCCCCGAGCCCTGCACAATTTGCCTATTGCTAGATAGAATAATTAATTTAAGGTAGGTACTCCCCACATTTTCATTGTCTAATAAATCGGTAGCCTTTACATTAATATTGTAATCTGGATAAAAATTTCCTTGCGGCTTTAATGAAACTTGAAATGAAACCTCCCTTTTTTCTCGACCATCTAAATTTAAAATAATTTCACGCGGATTTATTTTAACCCCATCGGGAACAGATAAAAATGAAAGCTTTATTGAACGTTGTGAATACCCTCTATTTTCAACATACATTGAAATTGAAGTTTCTGTTTGCGAAGGCGAAAGATAATTTTCGCGTTTAAAAGAATATAAAGCTATATGCCGCTCTTCATTTCTATGAATATTAAAAGTGGCGCTTGCAGTGTTAGTTTCGCTATTAATATTGTACGATAAATTATAGCTAATAACATCTGCTTTCATTTTCATAAAGTCGATATTAACTAAAAATTTAATAGGAATTCTCTTCGTCTCGCCCGCAGCTAACTTAAAAGATTTTTTAGGCGACAATAGCAAACCTGGATAGGCTTTAACCGGAATTACTTTTTCAATGGTAGCTTCACTATTGCTACTATTGCGAAGCACGATAAAATTGATAAAACTCTCCCCTTGGTTAACAGAAATTGAGTCTTTTTCAAAGTAAAAATCTACAGGATTTGCATTTTGAGTATAGGCACTACAAAGCCCAAAAAACACAAGGGTTAAAAATAATGTTGTGTTTTTTAAAGTAGGTTTTAATATTAATAGGGGGGATATCAATTGTACTAATTAAAACTCAAACGTTTTTTCTCCAACCCGCAAATCGTTGGATCCTGCCATCTTTACAATGGTAACTCCTAAATATTCTCCATTGAGCCCTTCTGGTAATTGAAATTTTACCACTTGTTTAGCTTCGGGCATCATAGAAATATTAATAGGCTCCAGTTTAATCTCTTCACCTGTACTTGTATTTGTAAGTTCTAATTCAACAGTAGCATCGCAAATAATATTTCCATCATTTACAATACCTACGCTCACCATATTTGTAGCGGCTTCGTCATTAAAACTTACAATATCTAAACTTTGATTGTTATTTCCATCGGGGGTATGGTACACGTGAATACCAAACTCAAACAAGGTAATAATACCAATTCCATCTTTTTGGGTAGCTTTATCTGCTTGTTTCCCTATTTGGGTAAAAAATAACATACTATTGGTTACTACGGGAGCTGTAGCCGTTTCGGGAATTGCCATAGTTACTACTACCTCTATTGTCGATTTTGGCGGCACACTAACCGTAGTTTCGGCCGTAGAAATCCATTTTGCATTCGAGTTTTTTAAACTCCCCACTTCAAAATAGACTTTATTGCCACTTTCTTCGCGGTGCCAATCTTTCATATTAACACTAAAAATATATTCAGCGTCTGAACTATTTCCAATGGTAACAGTTTTAGTTACCGTTTCGCCCGGTGCGCCTGTAAAGAAAATCCGTGTTGGCGACATAGAAATACCTTGAGAAAATCCTTGAAAACTGCAAAAAGCAATTAAAACAAAAGCTATTGAAAATTTTAAGTATGCACTCATAGTAGTTTGAAATGGGCGTTAATAAAAAAGATTCCCGAAATTACACTAAAAATGTAATTTAGGGAATCAATTTTAGTTAAATATGTTGCTTATAGTGCAGTTGCTGTGTAAGTAACTTCTTGAGTATAAGAAGCAGCTGGCTTTCCTAAGATATCAGAAGAAGATGATCTTGTAGCAGGAATTTTGTAGTTTACATCTAGTGTTAACTCACTACCTAATGCAGCATTAGTGTTAATATCTTGGTCTGTAGTACTTAAAGTAACAGTTGTTGGTGTTCCACCCATTGTACCACCTGCAACAGCAGTAATATCAAGAACTCCTACAGGAATGTTGTTTGTTCCATCTGTAAAGTTAGCGCCGTTAGCTTTTACAGAAATATCGAAGTTTTTATTTGAAGTAACTTTAATGTTATCCTCTACAGTATACTCTTGATCTGTGTTATACGCTTCAGCAGTATCGTACACAAAGTTAACTTCTGCAGCCGAAGTTTCAAGTGAAATTACATCAGATAAAGTAAGGTTTACAGTAGTTGTTCCAGTAGACTGTGCTTGTGCGTTGTTAGTTCCAAAAAAGAATACTCCAAGAGCTAAAGTTGAGATGATAAATAGGTTTTTCATAATAGTAAGATTTGAGGTTTATATTTTAAAATTGTCGTTTCGTTGTTTTGACAATGCAAATATATAACGCGTTTGCAGTTTTCTTTGTAGTAGAAGTTGTAACTGCGTGTAGTAAAATAACTACAAAACCTAAATATTGACTATTATGAGATAGTGAAAATAATTGTTTATACCCTATAAAGACTATAGGTAACGAGCAAACTAAACTTTATTTTTTAAAGTTTGAGGCTGGCTAATTTTTTGAGAAAAAAGCAAAATTGAACCATAAACTGTGTAAAATAACTACAAATTGTAGTTATTTAAACAATTACTTTACACAATGTAGAAGAACTAAGTTTATAAAGCTGTGGCAGTATAAGTAACTTGTTGCGTATAGCTGCCAGAAGGCTTCCCTAATATATCTGAAGAAGACGATCTTTCTTGGGGAATTATGTAATCTAAGTCGAGATTAAGTTTACTCCCACTACCAACACCAGATATTAAAACTTGATCGGAAGTTGATAAAACCACGGGTGCCGAATTACCTTCAATACTCGAGCTCTCGTTTAACTTAACAGTTAACACATCTACAGGGATACTATTTGAACCGTTTTCAAAGTGTGTTCCATTGGCTCTAACTTTTAAATCGAATGGTTTTGAAAATGTTATAATCAAACTATTTGGAACGTTGTTGGTCTTTTCAGAGTTGTAATCGTGAATATCCTCATAATTAAAATTAACATTACCTCCATTTGCAGCACTCTCGGGATCAATAGCAATAACATCGTTTAAAACTAAATTAATAGTAGTGGTAGCCTGTTGTGCTTGTAAGTTTGAATTTCCAAAAAATAATCCAAACACACCTATTATTAACAACACTAATTGTTGCTTTTTAAAAGTGATATGTGAAATACTAAAATTCAATCCTTTTGTCTTTAACTGTCGTCAAAGATAAATATTAATCTCAGTTTTCCAAAGAAAAAGTGCACTTTATCTTGTAAAAAGTGCATTTCATCGATTTTTTGAAGTTTTACAGACTCCGATTAACCCTATTGTTAAAAATATTACGAAAACTTCAACTAAGCTTTCAAAATTTCCTAAATACCAGATCCACAGCAGTATAATATTATCATTTTTAAAAAAATTATTCACAAAACGATTAAAAATAGCAACCTCCAGTTGTTTTAATATCAAATTCATGTGTATTGGGTAAAAAATTTGTAATATTTCATAATTATGAAATAATCCATTGCATAATTCTTGTAATTAAAGCACATATTTGCTTAAGTTGTTAAATCTGTTCTAAAATGTATTTAATGAATTCATAATCGCACCCTTACAACCGGTTGTAATTTTTAACTTTCAAAAAAAAATTATGGCATCTTCAAAACAATCAAATACATTAAATACAATAAATGACGCTTTTAGAGATTTTATTTTAAAAAAGGACCATCCGTGTATAATGGCTAATACTGTTTTCTCTATGGATAAATACAGTATCAATTATTACGACAAACTAGGAAGTATTAAAACAGCAAAAGCCCTTTTAGCAGATTTGACTCATTATGTAGAAAATTACAATTTTGACAATAAAGAATTCGAGTCGTTTATTGCCGTTTTCCCAGAAACCGAAGTTGTAAGCGAAATAGAATTTGAAAAGCTATTGTGGCAACAACTTCAGTTTTTACATAATTTAGACACGGTTACTTGGGATGAAAATGTAAGCTCAGACCCCGAAGATTCAAATTTCAGTTTTAGTCTAGCAGGTAAGGCATTTTATGTAGTTGGATTGCACCCTAAGGCTTCACGTATGGCTCGCCGTGCTCCCTATACAACTTTAGTATTTAACTTACACTCTCAGTTTGAAAAATTGAGAGAAATGGGCGTTTATAAAAATGTACGAGATAAAATTAGAGAGCGCGATAAAGAATTGCAAGGCTCTGTAAATCCGGTGCTGGAAGACTTTGGCGAAAGTAGCGAAGCACGTCAGTATAGCGGTAGAAATGTAGGCGAAGCTTGGAAATGCCCGTTTCACAACAAAGTATAATTAGCCTATGGAACCACTCTCTGAAACACAATTTATCTTAAATATAGTTTTAGCCGCCATTGCTGGTGTTTGTGTGGGCATAGAAAGGCAAATGAAGAATAAAAATGCGGGTTTAAAAACATATGCTCTAGTTGCTTTAGGCGCTTCCGTTTTTATTGGAATATCTTTTCAATACGCAAACTTAGATTATGTAGACTTTTCCCGAATTACTGGCCAAGTGGTAGTTGGCGTAGGGTTTTTAGGCGCAGGAGTCATCATAAAACGAAAAAACCACGTTTCTGGAATTGCCACTGCAGCCGCTATTTGGTGTAGTGCCGCATTAGGATGTCTGGCCGGACTAAGTATGTATATTGAATTAGCCGCCACTACTGGATTAATTGTTATCATTAATTTGGTTATGGGATATTACAATCGAAAAATGGTAAAAACAAAAAATAATAACAACACCTAAATGACACAAAAAATTAAACCACAATCTGGAACTGCTTTTACATTAAAAAAAGGTGAAAAACTAAAAGTAATCGATCCGCAAGGCTCACAAGTAAGCGATATGGTTCTGTTTAACGCCAATGATACCCGCGAGAAGATTTCATCGGGAAAAACATTAGATTTTGAAGAATCTATTTTAATTACCGCTGGCAATTTCTTGTGGAGTAACCGCAGCAAAAAAATGATGAAAATTATTGAAGACACGAATGGTCGCAACGATTTTTTATTGGCTCCTTGCAGTCCCGAAACCTTTCAAATTATGTATAACAACCACGAATATCACCCCAGCTGTTTCGAAAATTTATATACCAATTTGGCCTCGTATAAAATTGAACCGGATGACATCCCTACGGCATTTAATATTTTTATGAACGTTCAATTTAATTTAGATGGGAAAATTTCGGTACAACCCCCCACCAGTAAACCCAATGACTACGTTATTTTTCAGGCCGAAATGGATTTAATAGTTGGATTAACAGCTTGCTCTGCCGAAGACAGTAACGGCGGCACTTTTAAATCTATTCATTTTGAAATTATTAAAGAGTAAAGTTGTTTAAAAACACAAAAGCTGATTATAAATATTTTTGTTTTTTATGCTTCTCAATCTTAATAAGCTTAGAAAAACCGCAGTCACACTACATTTTAACCCTAATTTCACAAAATTGAGTTTTTGAATTTTTAATTTTAAGGTATAACTAAATAACTTATTATGGAAAACTCAAAAAACTCGACCAAAAACAATAGATACACTACATTTTTCTTAATGTTAGGCTGTTCATTTGTTGCGATGTACGTTACAATGTATTTTAATACTTATGCTTTAGACCATGTGTATTTTAGTTTAACAAGGTTGTATATGACGTGCCTTGGTATTTCGGCAATGGCAGTAATAATGCTACTTTTTATGCTTAAAATGTATAAAAACAGAAAGAAAAACATCGCCATTTTATTAGGTAGCATAACATTGTTTACCGCCGCTCTTTTCCTTGTTCGCGCACAAAAACCAATCATTGGCGATATTTTATGGATGCGCGCCATGATTCCGCATCATTCAATTGCAATTTTAACCAGTGAACGAGCCAATATCCAAGACCCAGAGGTTAAAAAACTCGCTGAAGAAATTATTAAAGCCCAAGAAAAAGAAATTAAAGAAATGAAAGCCATGATTAAACGGCTCGAAAGCGAAAAATAAGCAGTACCTTTTCTATATTTAATATTTCATCTTAGAAAAAACAATCGTGAGTAGAGGCTTTGTAAAAGAAGGCGATCAAGAAGAAACGCCAATTATACCACCCCGCGCGGCGCTCCCCGCAAGGGTTACAAATTACGTTACCCCTACGGGAATGGAACTTTTACAAGCCGAACGCAAACAATTAGAAACCGAACGCAGCACACTACCTACCGTTAATGAACAACAACGCAGAGTTGAATTGGCCGTAATTAATGGCAAACTCGACTTACTTATGGAGCGCATTGCGTCGGCAAGAATTTTAGACCCTTTAAAACAGCCAAAGGACGAAGTTCGGTTTGGCGCTACGGTCACTTATAAAATTTCTTCGGCGCCAAAACCGCAAACATTTCAAATTGTTGGTGTAGATGAAGCCAATATTGCCAATCGAAAAATAGCATTTGTAGCGCCCATAGCAAGCGCTTTAACTGGGCATAAAGTAGATGAACTTGTTCCATTTAAGCTGGGTGGAGAGCAAAGAATGTTAGAAATTTTAAATATTGAATACAAATAACTCTTCAGCTTTTCAGTAAAAATTTTCCTTCTTTTTTAAAATAATAAACACCTCTTTACTTAAGGGTGTTGTTAGAATTGACGAGGTATTGTTATCTTGCAGGCAATTATTTAAAAAAACTATTATTATGAAGTTACTACGTCTTCTTTTTATCTTTTTATCGGTACCATTATTTGCCCAACAAGGGGGTATGTGGATTCCTTCGCTACTCGAGGGAATAAATGAAACCGAAATGAAAAACCTTGGAATGAAAATGTCTGCCAAAGACATTTATGATGTAAACAATGCTAGCTTAAAAGATGCGGTTCCGCATTTTAACGGTGGGTGTACCTCTGAAGTAATTAGCAATCAAGGTTTATTGTTAACCAACCACCACTGTGGCTACTCTCAAATACAAAGTCACTCTTCTTTAGAAAATGATTACTTAGAAGATGGTTTTTGGGCAATGAAACTCGAAGACGAGCTTCCCAATCCAGGTGTTACTGCAACGTTTATAGTTCGCATTGAAGACGTAACAAATCAAGTACTCACAGGAGTTACTGCCCAAATGCCCGAAGCAGACAAGCAAAGAAAGATTGAAGAAAACATGGCTCAAATTGTGCAAACTTCTCCAAAAGAAGCTTGGCAAGAAAATAGAGTGCGTACCTTTTACGAAGGTAACCAGTACATGCTTTTTGTTGTTGAAACTTTTAAAGATATACGTTTAGTAGGTACACCCCCATCTTCAATTGGGAAATTTGGTAGCGATACCGATAACTGGATGTGGCCAAGACACACAGGCGATTTTGCCCTTTTTAGAATCTATGCCGATAAAAATAACCGCCCCGCCGAATATTCTGAAGATAACGTTCCTTATACGCCAAAACACTTTTTACCTATTTCATTAGATGGTGTTGCCGAAAACGATTTTACGTTAGTGTTTGGATTTCCGGGTACGACAGACGAATATTTACCTTCCATCGCAATCGAGCAGGTTATAAACACTGTAAACCCTGCACGAATCGCTATTAGAGATGCCGCTCTTGCAATACAAGACGAATATATGCGCGCCGATCCTAAAATTAAAATTCAGTACGCCTCAAAATTTGCACGTATTGCTAACTATTGGAAAAAGTGGAAAGGCGAAACCCTTGGGTTAACAAAATCTAATGCCGTTGGTATAAAAAAGAAGCAAGAAAAAGATTTAACCAATCAAATTAATAAAAAGGGAAAACAAAAAGATTACGGTGATCTTTTACCAAAGTTTAATCAGTATTATTCAGAAATTGAACCGTATAAATTAGCACGCGAGTATTTCCTTGAAGTTGTACTACGCAATGTTGAATTATTACGTACGGGATACCAGGCATATCAACTAAAACAAGTTTACGAAAATAGAGGGACTCAATCTTTTGAAGATAGACGAGACAACTTGGTTAAAAGACTTGAGGGACATTTTAAAAACTACAGCAAGCAGGTTGACAAAGAGGTTTTTGAAGCATTAATCCAAATCTATTCCGAAGGAGTAGACAAACAATTTTTACCAGATTCGTTCCAAAACTTAAACGCAGAAAAATTAACTAATGAGGTTTATGCAAATTCGGCATTAGTAAATTACGAGGCTGCAAAGAATTTATTTGAAGGTGATGCCGAAACCGTAATTGAAAAACTAAATAACGACCCTGCTTTTAAGGTTGTAGAAGAAATGGCAACAGCTTATTTTGAAAATGTAGCGCCAAAATATGAAGAGTTAAACTTGTTAATTTCTGGCTTGCAAAGAGATTATATGAAGGCTTTGTTAGAATTAAGCCCTAAAGATGCTCGAATTTTCCCAAATGCTAACAGTACACTGCGTGTAACCTACGGAAAGGTTGCCGGATATTCACCAGCAGATGCAATTTACTACGAGCCTGTAACGCATCTTGAAGGGGTTATGCAAAAGTATATTCCAGGCGATTATGAATTTAACGTACCTCAAAAACTAATTGACCTTTATGAGGCAAAAGACTTTGGGCCTTATGCCGAAAACGGAAAAATGCCTGTTAATTTTATAGGTACAAACCATACCACAGGAGGTAATAGCGGAAGCCCGGCAATTGATGCTCACGGCAACTTAATAGGGTTAAATTTTGATAGAGTTTGGGAAGGTACAATGAGCGATTATTACTACGACCCTACCCTATCGCGCAACATTATGGTTGATATTCGCTATGTACTTTTTATAGTAGATAAGTATGCTGGGGCAACTAATTTAATTGAAGAAATGAAGTTAGTACACCCTAAAAAAGGCAAAAGAGGAAAGAAAAAGAAGAAATAAAAATTATAGAATTTATAAAAACCAAAAACCCGAGACATTTAATTTTGCCTCGGGTTTTTTATTTATAAAGATTTTACTTTAAACCTCTTGCTTTAAGCATTGGTTCAATCTTTGGTTCGCTTCCGCGCCAATCTTGGTACATTTCTTCTAAAGATATTGTATTCCCTTTTGAAAGGACCATTTCACGAAAACGCTCACCATTTTCACGCGTTAAACCACCGTTATTTTCAAACCAATTATAGGCATCGTGGTGTAACATTTCGGTCCACGAGTATGAGTAATATCCGGCAGCGTAACCCCCAGCAAAAATATGTGCAAAATAGGTTGAACGGTATCGTGGCGGTACGGCGTGCACTACATCTAACTTTGTTTTATTTAAAGCTTCTTTTTCAAAGGTTTCAACATCGGTGATATTGTTATCTGCCGAAATAGTGTGCCATTGCATATCTAAATTTGAAGCAGCTAAATTTTCAGTTAGACTATAACCCTGATTAAAAGTTCCAGAGTTTTTAATCTTATCGATTAATTCTTGTGGAATTTGCTCTCCCGTTTTATAGTGCAATGCATAGTTTTTTAACACCTCTGGATACAAGGCCCAATTTTCATTAAATTGTGAAGGAAACTCTACAAAATCGCGCGCAACAGCTGTTCCCGATAACGAAGGGTACTGTTGGTTTGCAAAAAACCCGTGCAGTGCATGACCAAATTCGTGGAACATAGTTTCAACTTCGTCGTAAGTAAGCAAAGCAGGCTCATTATTTGCTGGCTTCGGAAAATTACAAACGTTGTAAATTACAGGTTTTTTATTGTAAAGTTTAGACTGGGTTACAAAATTAGACATCCAAGCTCCGCCTCGCTTACTTGGGCGCGCAAAGAAATCGGCGTAGAACAATCCTAACTTATCGCCGTTTTCTTCAAATAATTCGTAAACCATAACATCATCGTGGTAGGTTGGAATATCTGTTCTTGGCTTGTATGTAATTCCGTATAGTTTTTCGGCAGCATAAAACACACCTTTTTCCAAAACGTTTTTTAATTCAAAATAAGGCTTTATCTGGCTTTCGTCTAAGTCGTATTTCTGCTTACGAACCATCTCGGCATAATAATTCCAATCCCAAGGTTCTAAGGTGAAATCTTCGCCTTGCGCCTTTATCATTTTTTGAATTTCAGCGGCTTCTTTTTGCGCCTTTGCAGTAGCAGCCGGAATTAGTCCGTTAAAAAACTCATTAATATTTTTTGAAGACTGCGCCATGGTCTTTTGCAAGCTCCACTCGGCGTAATTTTCAAACCCTAATAACTTAGCTTTTTGTGCACGAATGCTAACCAATTCTTTTATAATATCGCTGGTATCATGTGCGCCGTGATCGGCTCTATGGAATGCGGCTTTAAATAGTTTTTCGCGGCTCGCTCTATTATCCATCGACTTTAAAAGCGGTTGCTGAGTGGTGTTTAACAATGAAATTGTCCAGCTTTTACCATGTTCATCTTCAATAGATTTTAAAACATCATCGCTTAAACCTGCCAGGTCTTCTTTGTTAGTAAATGTTACTGCTCCGGCATTGTTTGCATCCAGAAGTGTTTTTGAAAACTTGGTTGTAAGCGTGGCAATTTGTTCGTTGTATTTTTTGAGTTTTTCTTTATCTTCAGCAGAAAGATTGGCACCTGCTATTTCAAAATCTTTATAATATTCTTCTAAAAGTTTTAAAGATTCGGCGTCTAAGTTTAAAGATTCTCTTTTATTATATAACGTTTTTACGCGCTCAAAAAGGTTTTCATTTAAGTAAATCATATCTTTTTGTGCTGCAAATTGCGGTGCCATTTCTTCTTCAATGGCTTGTAAGGTTTCATTGGTATGGGCACCTGTAAGTGCGTAAAAAACCTGTGAAGATCTATTTAACAATTCGCCACTTTTTTCTAAGGCAAGAATTGTATTTTTAAAAGTAGGTTCCTCGCTATTTCCAGCAATTTTTTTAATTGCTTCTTTTTGCTGCTTAATACCTTCGAGCATAGCGGGTTTAAAGTTCTCATTTTTAATTTTTGAGAAATCTGGTGTTCCGTAAGGCAAGGTACTTTCTACAAGTAGTGGGTTCTCGGCATTACCCACGTCACCTGTATTATCATTCGATTTTTCTTCGGAATTATTACACGCTGTCATCACTGCCATAAGCGCTAATAATGGAATTGTTTTTTTCATTGTAAAGTATTTTTTTAAGAACGTAAATATACATAATTAGTAACCGAAACGAATACAATGTTACATAACGAAAAACCCCCTCAGCACAAGCTGAAGGGGTCCTCCTATTTGGTTGGTTATTTGGTGATTATTTTTTAATTAAGCGCTTAACAGTGCTTCCTTTTTCACCAATAATCTGTACCATGTAAACGCCAGATGCCATAGATGAAATATCTACTGATTGCTCACCTTGCATAGTGCGAAGGTCTATCTGGTTTACTAATTTTCCGTTTACATCATAAATCATCATTTGCTCTAGTGCGATGTTTGTCTTGTTAACAAGATTTACAACACTACTTGCTGGGTTAGGGTATAATGCTATACCTGCGTCCATAGTGTTTTGGTCTACACCAAGAACAGATTCTACAGTAAGTTCAAAATCACAGCTAGAAGTATTACCATACTCATCTGTAGCTGTAAGGCTTACAGTGTAAACACCGTCTGGCAATTCGGTACCAGGCGCTGGATCTTGCGTAGTAACAGTTACAGGATCTGTACAGTTATCGTCTGCAATAGCCTCACCAGTTGCGAAGTAATCTGGTACTATGTAGTACAAGTTACCTGCACCTGGGTCTACAGTTTGATCTGCAGGACAAGTAAGTACTGGCGCAAGGTTGTCTACTACATGAACCTCAGCAACACAAGATGCAAGGTTACCGCTAGTATCGCTTACAAATACAGTTACCATTACTGGCGTTCCTATATCTGCGCAAGTTACAGTTGTAACATCTATTGCGATAGAATCGATACCACAAGCTTCATCAATGTTAGATACTAATCCGTAAGGATCTAAAGTAGTTGTACCGTCTGGACCAAGTTCTACTTCTACAACGTTACCTGTGTTAACACCTTCAAAGTCTATTTGGAAGTTGTCTACACCAGCACCCCAGCCCCAAGCGCCTTCGTCATCAAACGTAAAACGAACTTGGAAATCGGCATTCATATAAGCAGACATATCAAGTGCACCAGAGTTTGTTGGGTCTGTGTCAACATCTACAAATAAAATTTGTTGCCAAGCAGCACCGTCGTAAACTTCAACCTCTAAGAAACCGTCTCCTGCAAATTCTTGTATTGCATAATCAAAAGAGATAGATGCAGTTACAGCTGCAGAAAGGTCGTAAACTGGTGACAATAGAGATGCTACGTTAACATCGCCACTACCTGCAGCGTCGTCATCAAAAATAGCCGCATTTGTTGGGAAGTCACCTCCCGTTGGCATATCGCCAGATCCAAACATCCAATCTGCAGAACCAGAAATTATTTCGGTTGTCCATCCTGAAGGGATAGTAGCGTCTTCAAAGTCTGTAAGTTCAGATGTTACGTTAGATACACCACAAGTAATTACTGGCGCAATGTTATCAATAACATTTACAATTGCCATACAAGTAGATGTATTTCCGCTATCGTCTGTAACCGTTACTTCAATAAGGTTTTCACCAAGATCTGCACAAGTAAAGTCTAAAGTAGAACCACCACCAGTAGTATAAAGAATATTACCGTTAAATACTCTTGGTTCAAAACCGCCTGAGAATGGATAACCCATTCCGCGTCCTTCGTAAAATTCAAGGTTAGCGTCTGAAGCAAATAGCGCCCCAGTTGTAGAACCATTTGTATAGTTCATTCCACCGTTTAATGTAGTTACGTAGAACGCCACACGCTCTCCAGCTGCTACAGTTACACCTAAGTCAAGGTTTAATGGAGTTGGTAGTCCATCGCCAGCAGAAGTAATATTTGCAGCAGTGTCTAATAATGTCCAATCACCAGCATTAGTGTGCGATCCTACCCAAGTTCCTGTTTTAAAGTAAACTTCAATATCGTCTGTAATACCTGTATCTAAGTTTACATCAAACGAGTTGATTGTAAGATCGTTAACCGCTACTACATCAAACATAGCGCCGTCTAATCCATTACCTCCTGCAAAAGTAGTTGTAAGCGTTTCGTTGCTTCCACCACCAGTACTACCGGCTGTGATTGTGTAACCACAAGCTTCGTTAACACCTGTAACTAAATCGTTAGGGCTAATTGAAGCCATTCCGTTTGCGTCAAGATAAACATCTAATCCGCCACCTGCAGTAGCTTCATAAGTTAATAGGAAGTTGTCTACACCAGCTCCCCAAGCCCAAGAGTCTTCGTCATCATAAGTAAAACGAACTTGGAATGCATTGTTAACAAAAGCAGAAACATCGATATCGCCTGTGTTAATAGGGTCTTGATCATCTTCAACAAATAATACTTGTTGCCAAGCAGCACCATCCCAAACTTCGGCTTCTAAAGTACCATTTCCGATAAATTCTTGTAATGCGTAATCAAAAGACAACTGTACGTTGCTAGCCCCTGTTAAATCGTAAGCAGGTGAAAGTAGTCTAACTAAGTTAGGAGTTCCACTTCCTGCTGCGTCATCGTCAAAAATAGCTGCGTTTGTTGGGAAGTCTCCACCAATTGGCATATCGCCACTACCGAAAGTCCAATCTGCTGAACCAGATTCAACCACTGTAGTCCATCCTGTTGGAAGGCTAGCACCTTCAAAGTCTTCAGACTCTGTAAAGATTCCAAATCCACCAACGCAGAATACTTCAGGAGCAGTAACATCTTGTACAGTTACTGTAGAAGTACAAGTAGCCGTTCTACCAGATGCATCTGTTACAGTCATGGTTACGGTATTTGGACCAACATTTGAACAGTCAAATGAAGAAACATCTAAAGTCATAGATGCAATTGAACAGTTATCAGAAGAACCATTATCAACATCGGCAGGTATAATTGTTACCGTACCTGTTACAGGGTCTAAGTCTACTGTAATATCTTGGCAAACTGCAATTGGATCTTCATTATCCACTACAGTTACGATAAAGTCGCAACTTGCTGTGTTACCATCGCTATCTGTTACAGAAAGTGTTACCGTGGTATCACCTACTGGGAATACAGAACCACTCGCTGGCGTAGCTACAATGTCGCCAGAAATATTTCCGTCTTCGTCATCAAACGCTACACCTGCAAAGTTAACAACTGCGCCACATGTTCCTGGCTCGCTGTTTGCAGTGATGTTTGAAGGACAAACAATTGTTGGCGGGTTTCCTGTAGTAGGTGCAACATTTACGGTATAATCTTCTACTTCACCAAATGAAAAGCTTGCACATGGATCTGGAGTAGATCCATTCCAACGAACCATTACTCGCATACGCGTATCGCCAGATACAGCGCTGCCAGGAACCGTTACACTTAATGTATGTGGACCATTACTCGAAGTTGCAGTTGCAAGGGTATAAACTTCACCTGCATCATCTAGTACTCCGTTTTGATTCCAATCAATAAAAGCATAAACATAATCATTACCATCTGCATTAATCGTTACCGATAATTGATTAGTTCCTCCAGGGGTTACATTGGCTGTTTGTGCCGTAAAATCATTGTACCCATTGTGCGAAGTCGTGGTGTTATCAATACCAGCATAGGTTACGTTTGCAATGTTCTCCCAAGAGGTATTATTTGCCGAGGAGGAACAGTATTGAGCGCTGGCCTGCCACCCGAAGGAGGTAAGGAATAAGGCCATTAAAGTGAGAAATGTAATTTTCTTCATAGATGAATAAATTTAAATTAATAATTAAGGTTATAAATAGTTAAATGCCCGTTAAAAATATAAGAATTTATGGTATAAGCCAAATAATTTACAGCAACTGAGACCAGTTATAGCCGAAGTTCACGTCCAAAATTTTAAAATAAAAAAAATACACGAAAATAAGTAGTTGGTAATAAGGGAGTTATTGCTCCAAAATAAAAAAAACTATCATAAAATATATTTGAATAATATTTTAAAAATGATAAAATAAATTATCTTAAAAATTAATTATCTGAGAAATTTCGACTTAAAATTGAAAAAACGACTTAAAAATTTAATATAATTTCTGTCAACATGACGGCTAAGCTTCTTAACAAAACCAAGCTATTTTTTAGAAGTAAGGCTTGTATTGTTCCACCCGAAAATCGATGGTAGTTTTATGCGGAAATTCGGCTTTCATTTTTTTATATGCTTCTAAACTTCCAACCGCTCTATTGGCCGCGCCAGATGGAGCTATTAAAGACACTGTTTTTACCATTCGCCCATTGTTAGGTAATTGAAACTCATGAATACGAGGTATTGTACTTGAAACTTGTTTTAATGAAATGTTATAAGATTTTAAGTTTTTGCGGAAGAAATATTCAGGACCATTTTTGCTGTTCCCTCCCGTAAATAGCAAAGTATCAATCTTTGGATGTTGTTGAAGTATAGCCACCAAATCGCGCAGCTTAACACCCTGCATTCCAATATCGGAAGCGTCTATTTTTTCTCGCTTTGCCGAAGCTACCATATCGCAAACGCCTATTCCTCTTCTTATTAAAAAATGTTCTCGTTGTTCAATGGCTTCGGTAGTAGTTTCAAACTTTAAGTTTAAGTCAAAAATTTTATCGAGTATCACCCATAGTTGGCCATCGCGACTGCCGTAACAAAAGTCAACATCGCCTTCTTTTAGCTCGCCAGTGGTAAATCGTGGTGGCGGCAGTGTTCCTACAATAAGTTTAGTAGCAGTTTTAGGAATATAAGGTGGGTATGGATGTATATGGTGAAACAACGGCGAAAAGGACTATAAAAGTTATCGAATAAAAACAGGCTCACTTTCTTTATCAGTGTATTCTTCGCTATATAAATAACCGTCGTAATCAAAAGCTTTTACTTCATCTAAGGTTTTTATATTATTATCAATTGCAAAACGCGCCATGCTGCCGCGCGCTTTTTTAGCGAAAAACGAAATAATTTTTAATTTCCCGTTTTTAAAATCTTTAAAAACCGGAGCGATAATTGGCACTTTTAACTTTTTTGCATCAATAGCATTAAAATACTCCACGCTTGCAAGATTTAAAAACAATTCGTCCTCTTGCAACTCTTCATTCAAAGATTCGGTGAGCTTTTTCTTCCAAAAAGCATATAAATCTTTTTTTCTATTTATGGGCAACTTAGTCCCCATTTCTAACCTATAAGGCTGTATTAAATCTAAAGGTCGTAACACCCCATACATGCCCGATAGAATTCGCAAAGAGTTTTGCAAAGTGTCTATTTTTTCTTGCGGAATGCTATAAGCATCTAAGCCTGCGTAAACATCGCCAGCGAAGGTATAAATAGCAGGTCGCGAATTTTTAGTTGTAAAAGGAATCGAAAATTCTTTGTAGCGCTGGTAGTTAAGTTCTGCAAGCTTATCGCTAATATTCATCAATTGCGCAATGGATTTTTTGCTTTTGCGCTCCAATTTATTATTAATCATTTCGGCTTCTTCAAGAAACTTGGGTTGTGTAGCGCGGCTGGTTGGAAGTTTAGATTCAAAATCCAGCGTTTTTGCTGGGGAAACTACTATTTTCATTTACTTAGCTTTTGCTTCAAAAATAGTAAAAAGAATAGCATTAATCGAGCTAGCAGTTGTTCTTTAACTTCCCATTAGGCATATAGAAAATTTTATTTAATTCTTTTACCAATAGTCGTAAAACTCAATCCTTGGGAGCCTCGAAGCGAAGTCATAATTGCTTCAAAATACGGTTCGGGTGTGGTGGTTTTTGTCTTCCATTCAAAAATAAAGTTGGCGCCGCTTCCGCCATGTTTATCGGTTTCATCAATGACTATAGTTACAGTTTCTAACGGTCTTAAAAAAATTGGTTTTTTAAAATACTCTCTTATTAGCGTACCTTCGGTACTGTAATAATCTGCTTTAAAAATATACACGGTATCGGTTTCACTTGTGTTTCTTAAACTTGCCATTGCTGTTAAATGCTGCGACTTATCTTTTGAAAAGCTATAAATGTGCGAATAAATACTCAAGTAAGATTTTCCAGTAATTACAGAATCTTGTATACTACTTATTAATTTTGAAGGGGCGTAATGGTGTTCCCAATGATTTGGACTATACGAACTTGTTTCTGAAGGTTGTTCGCAATTTGTAGCTATTCCGAAGATAAAAGCTGGTACAAAAAGTTGCAATAATACGTTTTTAATTTTCATAATTAATTAGCAATGGAGGTGCTACTAAGATACTTCAATTAATTTACTTTAGGTTTTTAGGCCGCCGAAAACCGTCTAATATTTAACGCTTTAAACACTTCTTTTATACCGTTTTTAGATTCTGAAAGTACAATTAAAACGTCATCGGCTTTAATTACTGTACTGCCATTGGGCGTAATGTATTTATTGTCTCTTTTAATCATCGCAATAATTGCAGACTTCGGAAATTCGATATCTACAATTTTTTTACCTACAACTTTATTGCTCTGCGGAATACCTATTTCGCGCATTTCGGTCTTAGGATGTTCTTCCAAAAACTTTTCGGAAGGTGTCAAGATTTTATCTGCACTTGGTATACTCACATTTAACCATTTTGCCACAACCGAAAGCGTTGTTCCTTGAATTAAAATAGAAGTTAACGATATAAAAAATACAATATTAAACATCATTCCTGCCTTATCGATTCCTGCTAACAAGGGATAAGTTGCAAATACAATAGGCACAGCACCACGCAACCCTACCCATGAAATATAAAACCTACGGCGCAATTTCATTTTAAACGGAATAAGGCTTAAAAAAACTGCTATGGGACGTGCCACAAAAATTAAAAACAACGAAATGATAAGGCCAATACCTATTACAGGAACAATTTGCGACGGAATTACAAGCAATCCTAAAGTTAGGAAAAGTACAATTTGCATAAGCCACGCTAAACCATCGTACATTTTTAAAATTGTTTTTTTATGCATTATATATTGATTCCCCAAAAAAACAGCGCAAATGTAAATTGCTAAAAACCCGTTTCCACCCACAAAATCGGTAACCGAAAAGGTGATAAACATTAAAGCAATTACCAGTACTGGATACAGCCCTTCAAAATCTAAATTAATTCTATTAATTACAATTTTACTGAGTTTCCCAAACCCGAATCCTGCGATAGCCCCAACTACCATTTGTTGAAGAAAAAGTGGAATCAAAGCAGCAATTCCTTGATCTTGATTTACCACCAGCCCTAAAAACGCGATGGTAAGCACGTAAGCCATGGGGTCGTTACTTCCGCTTTCAAGCTCCAGCGTGGGCCGTAAATTTTCGCGGAGTGCAAGGTTTTTGGCTCGCAAAATTGAAAATACTGCAGCGGCATCGGTAGAGGAAACAATGCTTCCTAATAATAGACTTTCAAAAATGGTGAAATCGGTTACCAAATTTACAAAGACTCCAAGGCCAATTGCCGTTAAAAACACACCTAATGTAGAAAGCGCAAATCCTTCTTTCATCACGGGCTTAATCGCTTTCCAATCGGTATCGAGACCTCCCGAAAAAAGTATAAAATTTAAAGAAATTACGCCAATTAACTGAGAAAGTTGTGGTTCGTCAAAACTTATTCCTACGCCATCTTCGCCGGCTAACATGCCAATTCCTAAGAAAAGTACCAAGGTGGGAACACCAAATTTGTACGAGGTTTTACCTGCGACTATACTTATAAAAAGTAAAATCGAGCCAACTAGCAGAATGTTTTCAATAGTTAGGTTCAATAAGTTTTTGTTTAAAAGTTTCGCATTCACGCAAAATACGAATTTATACTTTTAGAACTAGTTGTATTTTAAAATTAAAACGAATAAAACATCCTTTAAAAAAGCTGTGTTCATATTTATAAATAAGGCTAATTTTGTAACAAATGGCAACAAACAGTTTAGAACTTCGCACAGTAAATGTAATGCGGTATATCACCCCGCTACGGGAGGGTGGATCGCTTCCGGCTTTGGCCGAAGCCGATGACGATTTTAAATATGTTTTAAAATTTCGAGGAGCGGGTCACGGAGTTAAAGCTTTAATCGCCGAACTTTTAGGCGGCGAAATTGCACGTGCTTTAAAACTAAAAATACCCGAACTTGTATTTGCAAATTTAGACGAGGCCTTCGGGCGCAGTGAAGGCGATGAAGAAATTCAGGACCTTTTAAAAGGAAGTCAGGGCCTTAATTTAGCACTTCACTTTCTCTCCGGTGCTTTAACTTTTGACCCGGTAGTTACCACAGTCGATACTACATTAGCTTCAAAAATCGTTTGGTTAGACGCTTATATCACCAACATTGACCGCACTGTTAAAAATACAAATATGCTTATTTGGCATAAAGAATTATGGCTGATTGATCACGGAGCTACCTTTTATTTTCATCATTCGTGGAGCGATTGGGAAAAAGCGGCAGTTAGTCCATTTCAGTATATAAAAGATCACGTTTTACTACCTCAAGCTTCTATGATAGATACAATAGACGAGGAAATGAAAAACTTACTTACCGATGAAAAACTATATGCAATAACCGCGCTTATTCCAAAAGAGTGGCTGCATTGGGAAGGCACTACTTTAAGTGTCGAATCTATAAGAGAAATTTATTATAAATTTTTAGTGCGAAGAAGAGACAACTCAACCAATTTTGTAAAACAAATTCAGGATGCCCGGAAAATACTTATATGAATATGCGGTTATACGTTTGGTTCCCCGAGTTGAACGCGAGGAATTTTTAAATGTAGGGATAGTTCTTTTTTGTAAAAGCGCTAAATATTTAAACTGTAAATACCACCTAAATACTAAAAAGCTCAAGTTGTTTAACTGCGAATTGGAAGTGGCAGAAATTGAAAACAACCTCAACGCGTTTTCAAAAATTTGCTTAGGCACAAAAGATGGCGGCCCCTTAGCACAGTGGGAAGTCGCAGACCGTTTTAGATGGCTTACCGCTCAACGCAGTTCTTCGCTGCAAACATCGCGACCGCACAATGGTTTTAGCGATAATTTGGACGCTACTTTAAACAGACTATTTAAAGAGTTGGTCCTTTAATTATTACGTAAGTCTATCTACTAAAAAATTAAAGAACTTTTGCAGCAAGGTATTTTTGCACTTCGTAAATATCTATGCTTTTGTTAAACCGTTTACTTACCGTTGGCAAATCTTCGCTGCTAATCCAAATTTTTAATTCGGCATCCAAATCAAATGTGCCAGCGGTTTCTAAGGAAAAACGTGAAATATGTTTATACGGCAAGCATTTATATTCTTGTTTACTTCCGGTTAAGCCTTGAACATCGATTAAAATTAACCGTTTGTTTGTAAACATAAATACATCGCGAAAAAGTTTAAACCCAAGTTCTACTACTTCGCCTTCTATTAAAAGCCTATTATATTTTTCGTTTAATTTATCGGAAGAAACTTCGCTTGCGTTGCCTAAAATTTTATTGAATAAACTCATGAAGGAGGTATATTTTTTTTTGAATTACATTATTGCGTTACGGCCACTATTTCGCCATGATAATTAATAATATCACGATTTTTTGACGTAATTGAAAGTGTAGCATACCCAGATTTGGAAACCGAAAGGGATAATGAATATGTATCGCGATTACCCGTTACCAAAGTTGTAACTTTATAATATTTAGCATCTTTTGTAACAACAAAGTTTTCGGGAGCTCCTTTAAAACGCATCCCTTTATCTCTGCCCATTTTAATAGCGGTATACGACCTACCGTAAAAAGGCAAATTACTAATGATTAATTCTGGCGAGAAGGTTACCGAATTGCCACTACCTACCAAATTTTTAGGTTGCAATCCCATAGGGTACATTGTATTCGCAACAAATTCAAATTGTTGCGAATTTAACAAAGCTTCTACCTTGCTTTTCTCGGGCTTGGTTGCAAGTTGTTTTCGAGCAGTGAGTTCTTGTGCATTTGTGGCAATACCCAAAAAACACATTAACACTATAAATATTAGTCCTTTTTTCATAATTTTTCTTTTGACAAAAAATTATACAAGTATTGTGCCTAACTTAGCGATACTCTGGATTTTCAAAATTCCAACGTGTGCCATCGTCCCATTCTTTTCGAGAGTTTCCGTAGGCTGGATAACCATTTTGATCTTTAAGTATTTTTGCCAAATGCAATAGATTATAGGTCATAAACGTAGTATTTCTATTTGTGAATTCGTTGTTTTTTGCTCCGCTTTCTTTATCCATATAACTTGGGCCCGGGCCAGCTTCACCTATCCACCCGCAATCTGCCTGCGGCGGAATGCTATACCCAATATGTTGTAGCGCGTATAAAATACTCATACCACAATGTTTAATTCCATCTTCATTACCAGTAATAACGCATCCGGCAACTTTTCCGTAATAAATATACTGTCCTTTATCATTTTGAAAACTGCTCATCGCGTACAATCGCTCAATTAATTTTGTGGCTACAGAAGATTTTTCGCCAAGCCAAATTGGAGTTCCCAAGATTAATATATCGGCGGCTTTAACCTTTTCCCAAATTTTGGGCCAAGCGTCTTCACTTGCACCGTGTTTGGTCATATCGGGGTACACACCGTAGGCAACAGAGTGATCTACAAAACGGATATTTTTAAACGATACATTTTCTGCTTTTAATATTTCTTGCGAAACATTCATCAATCCTTGCGTATGGCTCTCTCTGGGCGATTGTTTTAACGTGCAATTAATATAAAGTACCTTTAAATTTGAAAAGTCTGGTTTTTTCATAACAATTGTTTTTTAAAATTAAAATTTCGCCTGTCGCAGAATTGCTAAAATTCTCAAAAACAGATAACCGTTTGTAATCTTTATTTGAGAATATCTTCAATTATTTGAGTAGAAAGTGGTTTGGAGAGCAAGTCTTTAACCAAGGGGTTTAACGCTGCCCGCTCCACATCTTTGTGCTCTATTGAAGAAGTAAGGATGTAGGTTGTAAATTGTTGTTTTATAAAATCTGGAAAGGCATTAAATGTTTCGAGAAATTCCCACCCCGTAGATACCGGCATATTTACGTCTAAAAAAAGGACAGTGGTTACTTCATTAGTTTTATCGGTATATTCTTTTTCGATAAAACTTAGGGCTTCGTCTGGGTTTAAAAAAGTTTTCACTTCAGTTGTTGCCGAAAATCTACGAAAAGCAAATTCGCAAATCATATTATTAACTTGGTCATCATCAACAACAATAAAACGATCGGGTATTTCCATTCCAGTTTTTACACATCTAATATCACAAAGGCTCCAACAATTTTAAAAATTTACAAATTTCTAAAACGGTACAGCTAAATATACTGAATTGTTATGGGCCGTCAAAATGTTATTTATGCGCGATAAAATTAGGGAGTAAAGTCGCGATTAAATTCAATTGTAAATACTGTTCCGCAATTTACTTTACTTCTAACCTCAATGATTCCGCCCAATGTTTCAACCTGTGTTTTAACCATAAAAAGCCCCATTCCTTTCCCTTCTGTATTGGCGTGAAAGCGTTTGTATAATTTAAATAACTGCCCTCTTTTTTTATTTAAATCTATTCCGCTGCCGTTGTCTTTAAAGGTGAGAATAATTTTGTCTTTTGTAAGCGTTGAAGAAATTTCAATAACCGGATCTACCGTAGGTTGCTTAAATTTTATACTGTTTGAAATTAAATTAAAGAACACACTTTGCAAATAACTTTTAATAGTATTCATACTATCAATTTGCGTAAAATCTGTCTTTATAGTTACCTTTTCTTTTTGAATTAAACTAAAAATACTCAATTCGATACTTTGGGTTAATTCTGAAAAAACAACATTTTCTCTTCGTTGCGAGTTTTCACTTTTGGTTTGAAGGATAGTATTTAAATCGGCAATAACATCTTCTAACCGGTGCGCATCTGAAATTAACGCCTCGCCCAACATTTGCTTTACTTGTTCGCAGTGCGAAAAATCTTTTAACTCCTTAGTTAACCCAATAATATTTGCTACTGGCGAACGTAAATTGTGTGAAATTATAAAAGAAAACTGCTCCAAATCATTATTGCGTTGGTGCAAATTGGCAATCATTTTTAATCGTTCATTTTCGGCTTTCTTTTCTTTTGTTAAATCGCGAAGAATACCCGAAATATACAACGGCACCCCTGCCGCGTCAAACTCAAATCGCCATTGGGTTAGCGCGTAGCCAAGAGTACCATCTTCTTTATAAAACTGAAAATAAAATGATGAGTCTTCGTGTTTTACGAATGCTTCGGCTACACGTTGCGATGCCATCTCTCTATCTTCAGGGTGAACAAATTTCAAAAAATTTTCGGCAGAAGGGTTTACATCTTTGTCTATTCCTAAAATTCTGTAAATCTCATCAGACCATGTGTGTTGGTTCGATAAAATATCTACTTCCCAACTACCAACTTGCGCAATGGTTTGAGCAATTTTTAATTTGGCTTCGCTACGCAAAACTTTATCAACGGCATTCTTGCGTTCTGTTATATCCTGAAATGTTCCATAAATTTTAATGCATTCGCCTTCAGAAAAAATAGCTTGTCCAATAGTACGAACCCATTTTAAATTTCCTTTAAACGTTTTAAACTGAAGTTCTTCATCCCATGGCGTTCCTTTTTCGATACACTCTTGCACGCGTTGCGAAATTGTTGTTCTACTCTGGCCTTTGGTAAAATAACTTATCCCGGTAGTAATATCAGGCACAAAGTCTGGTTCAACTTCTCGAATTTCTTTTGTAACATCAGACCAATAAACGGTGCCTCTTTTTACGTCAATTTCCCAACTACCAATGCGCGCCAATTTATTTGTTTTTTCCAAAAGTTTCTCTAAATGCTTCCGTTCAGTAATATCTGAAACCATTTTAAGCGACCCCTTAAAATTGCCGTCGTCGTCAAAAATTGGATTGACCCCAACCTTTGTTAAAATTTGCGCTCCACTTTTGGTGATAAACCTACAGTCATAATTTTTAGCTTCGCGATTATTTAAAATATGTAAGGCTTGGTCTCGCTGCTCGGCATCCATAAAGTGATAACAGGTTTTGTCCATAATTTCAGACTCACTGTATTTAAGAAGATCGCACATTTTTTTATTTACAAAAGTGGTTTTAGCATGCTCATCAATAAGCCAAATACCTTCTTGTGCTGTTTCTACAATTCTGCGATACTGGATTTCACTCTTTTCTATCTTTTTTTTGGATACTACTTGTTCGGTGAGGTTATTTATAAAAAAGAAAACGCCTTCAATATTACCTTCACTATCTCTGTAGGCTTGATAAACTACATCGATATAAAAATCTGTAAACTCACCATCACCACGAGTATCAACTCTTACATACATTTCTTTACCAGAAAAAGATTCGCCTGTGTAATAAACATTGTCTAAAAGCTCCCCAAAACCTTGTTCCATCACCTCGGGAAAAACTTCATCCATCGTTTTGCCAATGATATTACTACGGCCGGTAAGCTCTAAAAAAAGTGGATTTGCTAGTTCAAATACATGATTAGCACCCCTCAACATTCCTACCGCCGAAGGTGCTTTTAATAGCATTTGATAAAATTGACTGTCCTTGTTTGCTACAATACTTCTCAAAGCTTTTTCTGTAATTAATTATGCAATATACAATCTGTGATTGAAACCTAAGGCCGCTCTTTAAATGAATAAATAAAAGAATTAACACTTTACTACCTATTTTAGCATTAACCCCAATTTAAAAACATCGATATACACTCTTGTTTATCAGAAAGTTAAATCAATAAAAATAAATTTTATGGAGATGTAAGCAGGTAATAATTATTTCATTTAAAAATATTCAAGTAGTAAACTTCGTACAAACAAACCCAATTTGCAACCGTAAAATTTTGTAATTTTACAGCCAAATTATACTTCCCCCAAAAATTTAATAAAATTACCTACGTGCTATAAATTTATTCATTAGCATGGACATTAATACATTTGCAAATCGTTTCTTATATTTAAGAGGACGATTATACAGTGGCAATCTTTCTGAAGTTGCCTTAAAAATTGAAACCGCACTAGATAAGACTTCCTGTCTTATCATTAATTTAGATTCATTAGAAAAAATAGATCTTGACGGCGCCTATATGTTGTATATAGCGCGCAATAAAGCCAATGAAGTAAACAAGCAAATTATTTTTTACTGCCAAAAAAATATAAAGGTTAAGCGTATTTTCACTCTTGCCGGGATTAATTACTACAAAACAATTCCAAGTACAGTTTAGAGTGTATGCTTATTTGCTAACCTCCTAATTATTAGCTATGTTTACAATATTATTTAAGTTTTACATATGGGTGCATTAAATAACATTATAAAATTACAAAACTCAGTTTTTGCGCTTCTTAAAGTTAAAATTATTTTCCTGAATTAAGGCACACACCCTTGTGTGCCAGTACACCTTTTCATTTTAATTTACAATCAAAAAATATCACACCAAATATTAAGCACGGTGTAATTAATAGTATCAAGAAAAATAGAATGATATATAGCGTGTACAGTTTGTTTTAGTTTGAATGGTTTTTTAAACCGGAAAAAGCTGGTAAAATTTTTATCAGCTTTTTTTTCTGCAGTGATATAAATCAAGAATCCGCATTAAAAAATGCGGATTCTATTAAATTAAGTGGGGAGTAAAAAAGCCATAAAGGCTTGGCACAAAGATATGTAACTTATTATTCGCAACCCCTTTGTTTTGATTTAATTAACTTAAAATTATAGGCCTGGTAGGTTAAAATTTTAGTTAAAATCGAACTGTCGTTGCTAAAATAAAGTTTCTTCCCGCACCCGAAATTCCCGAGCTATAAGGCCTATATCGTTGGTCTGTTATATTTTCAACGCCGCCGCTTACCGAAAATGTTTTATTAATGTTATATAAAAATTTGTAATTAAGCGTGTACCATGCCGGCGCATAGGCATTTCCATCGCTATCTAAAGCATAAATTTCGGTTTTACCTTTCTCACCCTCTGGCAGTTGGTTAGCGTCATATTCGCTTTGATAGTTTAAACCAAATTCCATACTTAACTTTTTGGTTTTATAATTTAATCGCGAAGTAGCGAAAAAAGGAGCAGCGTGCCGCGACGGACTCGTTTTACCATTGTCTAATTCTTCTTCGCCTTTTTGGTAGTTTACATCTGTTGAAAATCCGAATCCTTTTGGCAGTTTTACCTCTAAACCGGCTTGGACCCCATAAACCTTGGCTACAGCTGCATTTTGTATTGCCTGCACTTGGCTCAACTCCCCTTGATACATTATACTGTCTTGACCGTTTAACTTATAATCGCGTCGAACTAAAGCATCTTTTAAATACGTATAATAGGCCGTAACATCTAACTTAACAACATCACTAAAAATTTTTGCTATTCCTATATCGGCATTGTAAGCATATTCGGGTTTTAAATTTGGATTGGGCACAACTACATTTCCGGCCTCTGAGTCGAATACTTTTCCCACATCATCTACATTTGGCGCTCTAAACGCCGAACCTAAATTGGCACTAACCACCCAAGAATTGCTAGGACGATATACCCCACCAATGCTGCCCGTAAACGCGCCGTTATCTAGCTTAGCCTCGGTAAAAGGAAACGGGTAAAAAGTTGTATCAAATTCAGAATCGAGCATAATAAAGTTATAGCGTGCCCCCCCACTTAACGTAAAATTATCGGCGACCTTAAATTCATCTGTTACATAAAATGCGATTGATTGCCAAGTAGATTGAGGATAACGCGAGGGCCCTGGAGTTGAATTATTTGTAGAAATATTAGTTATTGAACCCTTAGAATTAACATCGTTTAACACATATTCCAGTCCGTAGAATAACCTATTTTTTGAATTTGTAGATTTTATAAAATCTAGATTAAAAGAATATGCGCCAACCGTTTCGGCTAGTGTGGTTCTTTTTAATTTATTAAAGTTTCGATTAATTCTACTTTCCTCAAACCATTGATGCGCTAATCGAAAACTCATTTGATCAAAGATTAAATTACTAGCCGTGTGGTTTATTGCAAAGTTATTCATCATCCAAATTTGTGGCCCGTAATCCCATTGCGCATATCGGGCTGTGCCGTTGCGAACACGTTGATGCCTGTCGTACCTTCCGTATGGTGAAGTTTCAGAATAGTGAAAACCATATTGAAAATCCCACCTGTCATTAGGTTGAAAGCGAATTTTTTGCATCAAATTTATTTGCGAATAAGCCGAAGGAATTTGCAACAATTTATCGTTTTGCGTAATTAAAACATCGGTGCTATCTTGTCGCACCACGTAATAATCTTTTATATAATCATCGGGTCCGTGGCTACCTTGACGTAAATGATCGTAATTCCACGAACTTATGCTCGTTACCAACGCCCACTTTTTAAAACCCAAGTTGATATCAAAATGTCCTGTTTTTTCATTATTAGCCGAAGCATAACGCACACTTGCTTTCCCAATCATTTTAAGTGAGTTATTTTCAGAAAATCTTGGGGTTAAGGTTTGGTAACTCATAACACCGCCTATGGCATCGCTGCCATAAATAACAGATCCCGGACCAAATAGAACTTCGGTTCCTTCAACGGCAAAAGGATCAATATTAATTACATTTTGCAAGTTTCCAGACCTAAATATTGCCGTATTCATCCTAACGCCATCAACAGCGTACAGTAGCCTACTGGTTGCAAAGCCACGTATCATGGGGCTGCCGCCTCCCTGCTGACTTTTTTGAACAAAAACTTTCCCCGAAACACCTAATAAATCGGCTGCGGTTTGTGGGTTTTGCAAGGCGATATCTTGAGAAGAAATTGAAACAATTTTGGAAGGAACGTCACGACTACTTTGCCTCCAGCGCGACCCCGAAATAACTACTTCGTCCAAACTTAAATTAGACACGTGCATAAACAGTAAAAAGTCTTGTGCTTTTAATTTGTTGTAAGTAGTTGTAACTGTTTTATAACCCAACGTGCGTATTTCAATACTTTCGGTGTTTTTAAAAGCCGAAATATTTGCTTGGCCCGCTTCATTGGTAGTAGTGTACAATTGCGAATGATTAGCGCTAAGTGTTACTAACTCAATAGGGCTATTATCTTCGGCATCCTTAATAGTTAATGTTTGTGCGACTGAAGTTGCCACAACCCCAATAAAAAGCCAAAGCGTAAATAATTGTTTCATTCTAAACTAAGTTTTACTAATGTAAAAGGAGATCGATAATTTAATATTTTATAGAATATTTCAGAAAGAAAAATACGACACTATAGTTTTAGATAGCTGTTTAAATTTCTATTTCGCCTTAATTGACTTCCAGATTTTTTGAAAGCCTATTACTATAAGTAAGCAAAGAAACCCAACAATAAGGCCAACTCCAAATTCATTTATAATAGAAGGGATATTGGGTAGGTAATGATGAATTATCTCTATATTATGAACAAATATACCGCCCGATACTAAAAGCAACGCAATGGTCCCTATTATACTTAGCGCTTTAATGACCTTTGGTAAGGCTAGCACTAAAATATTTCCTAATCTATGGGTAAAACTCTTTTCGCTTTTGCTTCTTTTAATTAATTTAAACCCTACCTCATCCATTCTTACAATTAGGGCCACAATACCGTAAACACCAATAGTTGCAATAATAGCAATAATACTAACCACCATTATTTGAGTAAGTAGCGGTTTTTCAACCACCGTACCCAAGGCTATAATTACAATTTCTACCGAAAGAATAAAGTCTGTTATAATTGCAGATTTTACCCGCTCTTTTTCAATTGCTAAAATTTCGGCTTGCGAAAGATTTTCGGCTGCTAAAGACTCTTTATTATGTGCGTGGGGCACAATAAATTCATAGATTTTCTCGGCTCCCTCGTATGCTAAGTAGAGTCCGCCAAGGATTAAAATTACAGTAACCGCCCACGGTAAAAAAGCGCTTAACAAAAACGCTACTGGCAAGATTATTAATTTATTTAAAAAGGAACCTTTTGTAATAGCCCATAACACAGGAATTTCTCTAGCCGAAGCAAACCCTGAAGCTTTTTCGGCATTAACGGCCAAATCATCGCCTAAAATTCCCGCGGTTTTTTTGGCTGCAACTTTGCTCATCATAGCTACATCGTCTAATAATACTGCGATATCATCTAAAACTGCAAAAATTCCTGAAGCCATTTTTTAAAATTTACTTTTTATAGAATTGATTATACTATCACAAAGAAAAACAAAACCCTACAAATCTAAATGGTGATTTGCAGGGTTTTTAGAAATTTAAATTTATTTAATCAATTACTTAACTAATGTTAATTCATCAATAATATGACTTGCGCCAGCCAACTTATCTATTAAAAATAATACGTAACGAATATCAACATTAATAGTACGCTGCAATTGATCATCAAAAATTACATCGCCAGCCATTGCTTCAATATTGCCGTCAAATGCTAAACCAATTAATTCTCCTTTACCATTTAGTACAGGCGAACCAGAGTTACCACCAGTAATGTCATTATCGGTTAAGAAGTTTACTGGCAAATAACCATCTTTATCGGCATATTGACCAAAGTCTCTTTTATTGTATAAATCGATAAGCTCTTGTGGCATATCAAATTCGGCATCACCAGGTTGGTATTTAGCAACGGTGCCTTTAAGTGTAGTATAATAGTTTTTATCGGCATCATTTCTCTCATCTTCTGGCAAAGCAATAACTTTTCCGTAAGTTAAACGCAAGGTACTGTTTGCATCTGGATAGTATTTTTTATCTGGATTTTGCTTGCGCATTCCTTGAACCATCATTCTGTAAGCACGTTGAAAATCGCTGTCTAGCTGTTTTTCTTCTTCAGTTTTAAAACGGTAACGCTTAATTAAATCTACAGAAAGTTGATATAAAGGATCATTGTTTAAAACCTCAGCGTTAGGGTTTGCCAAGAACGCCTCAAGTTTTTCTTTTGTTTCAAAAATACTATTTTCAAAAATTGAGTTTACATATTTATTCCACCCTGATTCACTTTTGTTATTTGCAGTTGCAACTCTGGCAACTAAAGGAGCAATGTTAGTAGCTTTATTTGAATATAATTTTAATTGAGCAGCTAATACATCTTTTTCTAATGGTAAGTAAAGACCTTCGTACTGATCGTTAATTTCTTGCTCAATCTTTGGTAAAACTTCGGCTTTTTTTGCATCATTCTGCCCTAAATAATACTCAATGGCACCCCCTAAACGATAAGGAATTACAGCCATATTTGTTCTAAGCAACATTCTTAAATAATTATCATGAGCGCTTGCCTCATTAGTTGCTTCGTAATATTTATTTATTACTGGAATAACATCTACGTATTCAGTATTTCCACTTTTCTTAGCCCACTTTTTAAAAGACTTTTCGGCTTTACGCTTAGTCTTTGCCGTTTTGTGTTGCTTTAAAGCATCTATCATTCCTTGACGGTTTTTCCAGTAATTGGCGGTAGATGCATAGCTAGAAGCGTAATCTAAATTAACTTGTTGATCTGCGTCCATATATTTCTTCATAACATCCATAGATGTTTTTGAAGCTTCAACCCAAGCTGGGTACGCATACTCAACATTTTGCTCAATACCACCAGCTGGCATCCAACGGTTTGTTCTTCCTGGGTAACCAAGAATCATGGCAAAGTCGTTTTCATCAAAACCTTTAATGCTCGTCTTTAAGTGATATTTTGGCTTTAATGGCACATTATCTTCAGAATATTCTGCTGGGTTTCCGTCCTTATCTGCATATACTCTAAAAAGTGAAAAATCACCCGTGTGGCGCGGCCATTCCCAGTTATCGGTATCGCCACCAAATTTACCAATGCTTGCAGGAGGAGTTCCTACCAAGCGCACATCGTTGTAATCTTGATATACAAAATAGTAAAACTCATTACCTTGGTAGAAAGATTTAACCGAAACAGTATATTTTCCATCTTCGCTATTTTCTTGTTGAATTTTTGCAATCTCTTTATTGATAGTCGCTTCGCGTTCGGCTTCAGTCATGTTGTCATTTAACAAACCTAAAATACGCTCAGAAACATCATCCATTCTTACAAAGAAACGAACCGAAAGGCTTTTTGGCTTTAATTCTTCACTGTGATTTGCTGCCCAAAATCCGTTTGTTAAATAGTCGTTTTCGGCAGTAGAAAGTTCAGCAATTTGGCTGTATCCGCAGTGATGGTTTGTAAGCACCAATCCATTGTCTGAAATAATTTCGGCTGTACACCCACGATTAAATTGTACAATCGCATCTTTTAAGCTGGCATTATTTATACTGTAAATTTCTTCAGCAGTTAACTGAAGACCCATTTTTTGCATATCGCGATGATTTAATCGCTCGATATGCATTAAAAACCACATACCCTCGTTGGCTTGAACCGGTAAAGCGAAAGCTGCAATTAAAAAACAAATAATTAATTTTTTCATTAGAAAAGGAAATTTTAATATTAACACAAAAGATAAATACCTCTTAAAAATAGGCTAATTTATCAGGCGGTAAATATATACCAGTTGGCCGTTTTAAAAGCCTTCACACTATTAAAAAATGCCTTGCAAATTGAACTTTAACGTTTTGTTAAGAGATAAAAATCACGGAAGGCAAATAACTCAATACTTCATAAATACATTACGATTGGGAAATATTTTTTATAGTTTTATGGAATTCAAATATAAAAACTATCTAAATGAAAAAATCTACTACCTTCCTTTCAATTATTTTATTCGGCTTTATAACTACTGCTATGGCCCAAGAATTAGGCCAAAGAGCTAGTTTAAGTGAAGACGGAACTATTCAAGTTGAAACCGTTCCTTTACCTGAAAATTATCAAAACGGTGAAAACACAGTTGAATTTGATAGAATTTGGCGCTTTGGCGAGCCGGCTCATCCTAACTTAAAAAATAATCGCGGCGTAACCATAGCCGATATTGATAGCGATGGTGTAGATGAAATACTCTACGGAATTTGGAACACTCTCTACGCATTTAAAGGCGATGGAACTATTCTTTTTGAAAAAACAGTTAGCGGCACAATTTTACTTCCACCATCGGTAGCCGATTTAGATGGTGATGGCACCCCCGAAATTGTTTTAAATACCGGTGGGGTACCAAATGCGGGCCGTGTTTATTTAATGGATTCTACAGGAAGCGATTTACCTGGATGGCCTTTAAATTTTGACGACCACTGGATGATAAATGCTCCTGCCATTGCCGATGTTGATGGCGACGGCACCCTCGATATTGTTACAGGCGAACGCGTAACAAGCAACCAAGGTTTTGTTCACGCTATAAAAATGGATGGCACGCCTATAAATGCAAACTGGCCCGTGGAAATTCTTGCAACCCCAGCTTTTACCCCGTCTATCGCCGATGTTGATAATGATGGCAATGCCGATGTAGTGATTGCAGCATCTTCGGCTGGGATGTATATTTTTGACAACCAAGGACAAGTGTTTCCAGGCTTTCCTGTAGTAGATCCAAACGTTAAATACTCGTATCAATCGCCCATGCTTGCAGACCTTGATGATGACGGCGACTTAGAGATTATTGGAAGCAATCACGGCGACGCTCCTGGCTTTTATGTAATGGAACACGATGGCAGCTATAAAGCCGGATGGCCTATTGCAACTAGCGAATGGACCTATGCGCCTGCTACCGTTTGGGATGCTAATAACGACGGTGTTTTGGATATATTTATGTCTGACAGAAACACAAGCAGTACCCAAGGCGAAGAGCTCCCAGTGGTTTACGGATTAAGTCCAAACGGCAACAATTTGCCAAATTTCCCTATTGAAAAATACGGAGGTACCGAAGGCGTTATTTCTATTGCAGATGTTAATGATGATGGCGAACTGGACTTAATTTTCCCGAGCATCATGACAGACTCTAATGGTTTTGGATATATACACGCATACGCGATGGACGGCAGCGGCGAAATTGATGGCTTCCCAATTCGTACACGAGGCTTTACATTTTTAAACGGTGCAGTTTTGGGTGATGTAGATAACGATGGACTACTAGATTTAACAGCGAATAGCTATACATTAACCTTTGGTACCGGAGTGGATTCTACTTTTGTAAATGTTTATAATTTAAATGTACCATATAACCCAAATACAATTGTTAGAAATGGTTATAAAGGTAACAATACCCGCGATGGATATGTTGAACTTGGACCAATTGCTGGTGTTACAGAAATGGATAAAAACCCTACAATTAACATCTTCCCCAACCCCTCTACCGGAATATTATCTTTTAAGCTTCCACAGTCTATTTTAAATGCCGAAACAAATATTTATAGCGTTGATGGAAAGTTAGTTTTTTCTGAAAAAGGAAATCTTGAAACCACTAACAATTTTAACTTAAAGCATTTAAAGAACGGCCTTTACTTTATATCTGTAACTGAAGGAGATAAGAAATTTATTGCAAAATGGATTAAGAATTAGACGTTTTAAGTGTGAAAACTATAAACCATACCTGTCATTTCGACTACGCTCAGCGACCGTAATCTCAATACCCCGGTGGCTGAGCAGAGCCGAAGGCACAGGAAACTTGTTTTACTCAATTACATGCTGTGAATAATTCCGCCATTTTTCAATGCAAGCCTCCATATCTGAAGGAGTCGGGCTTTCAAAACGCATAAACTCGTTGGTAAAAGGGTGTACAAAACCAAGCGTTCGTGCGTGTAATGCTTGCCGTGGTAAAACTTTAAAACAGTTATCCACAAACTGCTTATATTTTGAAAAAGTAGTTCCTTTTAAAATCTTTTCGCCACCGTATCGCTCATCGTTAAAAAGCGTGTGGCCTATATACTTCATATGCACCCTAATTTGATGCGTTCTACCAGTTTCTAATCGGCATGACACCAAGGTTACATACCCCAAACGCTCTAAAACTTTATAATGTGTTATTGCTGGTTTTCCTTTTTCTTCATCATCGTTTTCATAAACCGTGTTTTGCAATCTATTTTTTGGATGACGTCCTATATTTCCTTCAATAGTGCCTTCATCATTTTCAACATTCCCCCAAACTAGAGCTACGTATTCGCGCTCGGTAGTTTTATCAAAAAACTGTTTTGCGAGATGTGTCATCGCTTCTTCAGTCTTTGCTACCACTAATAATCCGCTGGTATCTTTGTCAATTCTATGGACTAAACCAGGCCTATTGCTCGAATTATTCGGAAGATTTTCAAAATGATAAGTCAAGGCGTTAATTAGCGTTCCGCTGTAATTTCCGTGCCCGGGATGCACAACCATTCCTGCAGGTTTATTTACTACAAGCACGGCATCGTCTTCATAAACAATGTCTATTGGAATATTTTCCGGAACAAGTAAAAATTCATACGGCGGATGTTCAAAAAGAACCGTAACCACATCGTTGCCTTTTACCTTATAGCTACTTTTTACAGCCACTCCGTTTACGTGAATATTTCCGGCAGTGGCAGCTTTTTGAATCTTATTACGAGTAGCTTTTTCAATAAGATTCATTAAATACTTATCTACTCTTAGTGCTCCTTGCCCCTTATCGGCAACAAACCGGTAATGCTCATAAAGATCATCACTTCCTCCTGTATCGTCTATTTCTTCGTCTTTAAAATTCGTCATGATACGTTTCTTCAGTTGCAGAGGTTATAGGTTCATCGTCTGTAGTGTCACTCACTGATTGAATTCTATTTAAAGATTGATCGCCTACAATTAAATCTATTACAGATGTTTTTTGAAGCGAAGTGCCTGGCTCAAGCTTTTCACCTTTATGTCGCATTTCCAAAACATTATCGCTTATATGCGGCCTATAGCTTATTTTACCAATTTTAAAACCCATTGCCAGCAAAGTTGGTTCGGCTTGGCGACGCGTGCGACCTAAAATATTTGGAACTTCAATTTTTCTATATCCCGATGGATTTAATGTTAGGTACAACTTTCTATCTTCCTTAACAAATTTACCGGGTTTTGGAATTTGGTCTATTACAGAATATTGTGGATAATCTGGATTGTAATTTGCCGAATCTAAAATTTCATACCTAAGATCTAATTCATTGAGTTGTTCCTCTACTTTATCTAACGAGAGTTTCGCAAGGTTGGGCACCTCTACGGTTTCGTTATGGTTTGTACTTATACGCAACCACCATAAAATTAAAAATCCTAATACTACTAAAGCCACTATAGCTAAAAGCAATTGCTTAAAAAAAGCTTTGGAAAATAAAAACTGGAAGAATGTCATAGTTTCTTTGTTATTGCACAAAAATATAAAACCCAAAGTTAGTATCTTTCTATGGATTAGTGATATTTTTGTTTTACCAGAAAATAAACGCAGGCTTTAATCATTTGTTATGGGTAAAAAACACATTGCCGTGGCTATGGGCGGCTATTCCAGCGAATTTGAAATATCAATAAATAGCGGTAAAATTGTCTGCGATGCGCTCGACAAAGAGCACTACTACGTCTACCCTATCCATATTTTGGAAGAAGGATGGTATTACGTTTCAGAAAATGGCTCTAAACACGTAGTGAACAGAGCCGATTTTAGTTTTAATAACGGCACCAACACAATTAAACCCGATGCGGTTTTTAACACAATTCACGGAACCCCCGGCGAAGATGGTTACCTTCAAGCTTATTGGGAGTTATTGGGAATTCCGCACACCAGTACAGATTATTATTCTGCAGGCCTAAGTTTTAACAAACGCGACTGCCTTTCGGTGTTAAAAAATTTTGGCGTTCGGGCGGCAAATTCATTTTATATAAATGACGATTCCGAAATTAATATTGAAGAAATTGTAAAAAGAACAGGTCTGCCGTGCTTTGTAAAACCCAACAGATCTGGATCTAGTTTTGGTATTAGCAAGGTGAATAATATGAATGAAATAAGCCCGGCGATTGACAAAGCGTTTACAGAAGACTCTGAAATAATTATTGAAACCGCTCTAAAAGGCACCGAAGTATCTGTGGGTGTTTACAACAACGGCGATGAAATAATTGCCCTGCCTGTTACCGAAATTGTTTCAGAAAATGATTTTTTTGATTATGAAGCGAAATATTTAGGCAAGTCACAAGAAATTACGCCAGCGCGTATTTCAGAAAAAGAGACGCAAATGGTGCAAAAAGAAGCCATTCGAATATATAAGCTCCTAAAAATGAACGGCGTTACACGTAGCGAATTTATAATTGAAAAGGGACAGCCGTTTTTTTTAGAAACAAATACAAACCCTGGCCTATCGGCAGAAAGTATTATTCCAAAACAAGTTCGCGAAGCCGGAATGACACTAACCGATTTTTTTGATATATTAATTAAAAATGTTTTAAAGTAAATAGATTCACAATTATGTGTGATATTTTAAACCTGAAAATTGAGTAAATGAAATACTACCTCATAGCTGGCGAAGCCTCTGGCGACTTGCACGGTGCCAATTTAATGAAGGCGCTCAAAGAAGAAGATCCCAATGCAGATTTTCGGTTTTGGGGAGGCGATTTAATGAAAGCTGTTGGAGGTGTTGAAGTAAAACACTATCGCGACCTCGCTTTTATGGGTTTTGCTGAAGTTTTAATGAATCTTGGCACCATATTAAAAAATATTAAATTTTGTAAAAAAGATATCGAACAATACGCGCCAGATGTTATAATCTTTATTGACTATCCTGGCTTTAACCTACGCATTGCTAAATGGGCACGCAAAAAAAACTATAAAACGCATTACTATATCTCACCTCAAATATGGGCGTGGAAGGAAGGTAGAATCAAAGATATTAAACGCGATATTGATGAAATGTATGTAATCCTGCCGTTCGAAAAAGAATTTTATGAAGAAAAACACAACTTCCCCGTTCACTTTGTAGGGCACCCATTAATAGATGCTATACACAAAAGACCACAAATAGCACCTGAAAAATTTAAAAAAGACAATGGATTAGACAACAGACCCGTTATTGCGCTATTACCCGGAAGCCGAAAACAAGAAATTAAAAAGATGCTCGAAATCATGATTTCGGTGGCTAAAGAGTTTACAGATTACCAATTTGTAATTGCCGGAGCACCAAGTCAAGAACAATCGTTTTACGAGTCTTTTCTAAGCACAAAAAATGTAAATTTTGTAACTAATAAAACATACGATCTTTTAAGTATTTCGGCTGCAGCATTAGTTACCTCGGGTACAGCCACATTGGAGACTGCACTGTTTAAAGTGCCACAAGTAGTTTGCTACAAAGGAAACCGAATAAGTTACGAAATTGCAAAACGCGTTATAAGATTAGATTATATTTCGTTAGTAAATTTAATTTTAAACAAACCCGCTGTTACCGAACTTATCCAAAATGAATTTAATACCAAACGTTTAAAACAATCGCTCGCAAATATTTTGAACCCACAAAGTCGTGAAGCAATTTTTATAGACTATTATAATTTAGAAAAAAAACTCGGGGGTCGTGGAGCAAGTCGAAATACAGCTAAACTTATATATTCGGCAGTAAGGAAGTAAATAAAATTTTATAGTTTTAAACTGAAAAAAAAACGTTGTGCTAATGAAAAAAATATTGCTTCTATCTATTTTGACTTTAATTTTGGTTGCTTGCGGTGGTGCCAAAAATACCGGAAGAATTCCCGAAGCAATTATTGGTGCAAATAATTCTATTTCTACAAAAGAGTCGTCAAGTAGATACGGCAAAGCAATTAAAGCGCAAACAAATATTCCCGAAATAGATAGTGAAGAAACAACAAGCACCGAAGAGATTAAAAAAGAAATAATCGCTTACGCCAAAAGCTTTGAAGGCACACGGTATAAATTTGGCGGCACAACTAAATCTGGCATGGACTGCTCGGGGTTAATTTGTGTTGCTTTTAAAAAGAAGGATATCGATTTACCACGCATCTCGCGCGACATTGCCACTAAAGGCATTTTTATTTCGTTTAAAGATATTGAGCCGGGCGATTTGGTATTTTTTAAAACGAGCAGACGAAACACGATAAACCATGTTGGCTTGGTAGTAGAAGCAAAGCGTGGTGAAGTTAAATTTATTCATTCTACCACGCGTGCAGGAGTTATAATTTCCTCACTTAGCGAAAACTATTGGAAAAACGCGTTTGTTCAAGTACGACGCGTAATTTAATTTTTCGCACAACTCGTATCTTGTTAATTCGTTTTAAAATAATTACTTTTAAAAATATTCTTCCCAATTAATTTTAAGTTCAACTTAAAATTTTGGGCATGAAATTTATCAACTTCGCGATAGTAAAGTTTTCCCTTTGCTTAGTTTTCGGCATTCTTGCAGCCCATTTTTATCCTGTTTCTAAATTTCTATTGAGCTATTTATTACTCCTATTTTTTATCGTAATTGGCCTTTGGTATTGGGCGCGGAAACAACTAATTCAAAATGTATATTTCGGCATTACTATTTACCTTAGTTTTTTTGCTATTGGCTATGTAAACTACCAAATGCGGTTGCCAAGGTTTCAAGAAAATCATTTTACACATTATATAAATGAAACGGCACCGAAATTTATTCAGCTTAGAATTTTAAAAAACTTTAAAGCCGATACTTTTAATTATAAATATTTAGCTGAAGTTGAAGCCGTAAATAAACAACCCACAGTGGGGAAAGTTTTAATAAACCTCGCAAAAGATTCGCTACCCAATATCCTATTTATAGACCAAAATTTATTAGTCTATTCAACTATTACTGAAATTCCAGCACCTTTAAATCCCAATCAATTTAATTATTCGGACTATATGCAATCGTTAGGAGCATATGCGCAATTACGTATTACCGAAAATGAAATTTTACAACGGCGGGATGGAGCCTCAACCCTAACAGGAATTGCTCAAAACTACCGAACTTCAATTATTAAAAAGTTACAAAAAACTGAGCTTACAAAAGATGAAAGAGCGATAATTCAAGCTTTAGTTTTAGGAGAGAAAAAAGACATCGACAAAGCATTATACAATGAATATGCAGCAGCAGGCGCGGTACATATTTTGGCTGTTTCAGGACTACACGTGGGGATATTATATATAATACTTAGTTTTTTAACCAAACCGCTTTTACGATTTAAAAAAGGAGTAGTATTTCAATCGGTAATAATTGTTGTTTGTCTATGGAGTTTTGCACTTTTATCTGGCCTATCTCCATCGGTAACGCGTGCCGTTACTATGTTTAGTTTTTTTGCCTTGGCACTATTATTAAAACGAGAAACCAATTCAATCAACACGCTGTTTTTATCATTTTTTGCGCTACTCGTAATAAATCCGCTTTGGTTATTTCAAGTGGGGTTTCAATTAAGTTATATGGCAGTATTTTTTATCTTGTGGCTATTGCCGGTTTTTTACAAAATTGGGTATTCAAAATATCCGATTGTAAGGAAAATTTGGGCAATTATTTCAGTATCTATCTGTGCTCAAATTGGCGTTTTACCTTTAAGCTTGTATTACTTTCATCAATTCCCCGGTTTATTTTTAATTACCAATATTGTTATTCTTCCCTTTTTAACAATTTTAATGTGCGGAGGCATACTAATAGTGGTTTTGGCGAGTTTTGACAGTTTGCCAATATGGTTGGGACGCGGCTATAATTTTTTAATTGAATTGCTAAACAGCTTTATTCATTGGGTAGCAAATCAAGAAGCATTTTTATTTCAAGACATTCACTTTTCTACTCCAAAGGTTATTGGCGCATACCTGTTAATTTTTTCTGTTTGTCTTTTTGTAATGAAAACAAATATTCGCCGATTGATTATTTCTTTAATATCTATTGCGGTACTTGTAACAATTTATACTGCCGAAGCGTATGCCAATGCAGCAAATAAGTTAATTGTATTTCAAAAAAGCAGAAATACAATAATTGGTTATAAAACCGGAAGAGATTTAAAAATTTTCAACAATGATTCTAATAATGAGATATTGTTTAAATACCCAATAAAAGCATTTAGAGTGGCAGAAAATACCAGTTCGTATTCCCTCGATAAAATTCCGCAGATATTTCAGTATAAAGAGAAAAAAATTTTAGTGATAGATAGCTTGGGGGTATATCCAAAAAATGCCAAAATACACACCGTATTATTGACTAACAGCCCGAAAATTAATTTTAATAGACTAATAGATTCGTTAAAACCACAACAAGTTATTGCAGATGACAGCAATTACAATTCGTTTGTAAAACAATGGGAAAACAGTTGTAAACAAAAAAAACTCCCGTTTTGGCATACTGCAAAACACGGAGCTTATTTGTTCGATTAAAAAGATAAATTTGCTTAAACCAACATTTAAAATGTAGGTTTAAAGTTTTTTTGATACGCAGCCCAAGCTTCGGCTGTTGTAACTTTTAAATAATCATCTGTATAAATCATCTTCAAAAATAATTCGAGTTGTGGCGGTGTTCGATATCCCGGAACAGCTTGAATTAAATCACCATTTTCTTTAAAAAATACTACAGTAGGATAGGCATTTACCTTGAGCGCATGTGCAAATAAGTGTTGCGAATTTCTACCTTTTCTATTTGGGTTGTAGTTGGGGTTGGTATAGGTGAAATCTTTATAATGAACTTCTTCGGTTCCTTCGGCATTAAATTTAACTGCGTAAAAATTTTTATTGACGTAATCTACCACATCCGGATCGCTAAAGGTATTTTTATCCAGTAATTTGCACGGGCCACACCACGTGGTGTACACATCCATAAAAATTTTTTTTGGGTTTTCTTTTTGTGCTGCAAGTGCCTCATTCATTGTCATCCAATTAATTTTTTGGGCACTGACCGAGGCAACAGATAATACAAGTAGTATTAGTAATATATTTTTCATTTAATGAGTTTTAAAATTCTAAGATACAAAAACAAATAGCGTTCCATAAATTTGGAACGCTATTTTCATATTTAGTATTGTACTTTTTAACGTATACCGTGCATCAATTTTTTGAGCACTGGGTTTAATAACATTGAAATAATTCCAACCGCAATTGGGATAAGCGTAAAAATTAAAAAGAATGTACCCATAGAGTATTCTTTAGATATTGTATCGATCATTCCTCCCATAGTATTAGCAGCCTTTTGTCCTACTGCTATTGCCAAATACCATACTCCAAACATAAAACCAATCATACGAGCAGGTACTAACTTACTTAAATACGATAATCCTAATGGCGAAAGACACAGCTCTCCCATAGTATGGAATAAGTAAGCTAATATTAAGAAAACCATACTCACTTTGGCGGTCATTGCACCCGGAGGAATATCTGATGCTCCGTAAGAAAGAATTGCAAAACCTAATCCTAATAAAATTAAACCAATACCATATTTTACGGCAGCGCTTGGGTTGTATTTACTCTCCCACCATTTTGAGAAAATTGGCGCCAATGTAATAATAAAGAAGGAGTTTAAAATTCCGAACCACGTTGCATCAACTTCTAAATTGGTTTGCGAAAATTTATCGACTAATCTATAAATTACTAACGCCCAAATACCAACAAATGCAATAACTAAAGCAACATTAGACATAGCAATTCTATGGTGTGTTTTTTTCACTAATAGGAAAATAACCCATGAAATAATTATTAAAGGCACCGTGGTTAATAAGGCATCGATTACTTTAAAGATAATTGCAGAATTTCCTGCTAGGTTTCTATCGGTATAATCTTGAGCAAAAAGCGTCATTGAACCCAAAGACTGCTCAAAAAATGCAAAAAAGAAAACGGTAAACAATCCAAAGATTGAAACAGCGATTAACCGGTCTCTAACAATAGGTAGGTAACGTGCAATACGTGTAATTAATAGCACCAAAAACATTACTAGGGCAGCCAAAACAACAATGTTTGTTCCACTCATACCGCCAATTTCAAAAGGCACTAAAGATTTTGAATAAATTGTTTCTAACGGATCGTTAAACAAGTAAAGTAACCCCCCAACAGACGATAGTACAATTAGAACATAATCGAACTTCGTAAAGGGATTAAGTTTAATGGGTGTTTTTTCGTCTATAGGGTCGCTAACAACTGTAGTTTCTGTTTTAGATGTCACAGGGTTTTCCACATTGAGGACTTTTGTGGGTTTTGCGCCTATACTTCCAAAGATTTTATTCGCCAATAAAAATTGAAGCATTCCTAAAAACATAAAAATACCTGCAAGTCCAAAGCCGTATGACCAACCGTAATTTTCGGCTAAATAACCACAAAGCATCATTCCAAAGAAAGCCCCTGCGTTTACCCCCATATAAAAAATGGTATATGCGCCGTCTTTTTTAGATTCTTTGCCTTTGTACATTTCTGAAATAATAGAGGTAATGTTTGGTTTGAAAAAACCAGTACCAATTACCAACAATGCAAGACCTAAATAAAATGACGATGTGGTTTCCAGTGCCATTGCAGCATGGCCTAAGGTCATAACTACACATCCTATTACTACGGCCATTCTATAACCAGTAAACTTATCGGCTATATAACCTCCAATAATTGGGGTTAGGTATAAAAGCGATGCATACGTACCAATTAAAGACAAGGCGTGTTCTCTTGGCCAATCCCAACCTGGATTATCACTTAATAGCGGCGCTGTTAAGAATAAAACTAACAGTATACGCATTCCATAGAATGAAAAACGCTCCCACATTTCGGTAAAGAAGAGTATAAAAAGTCCCGCAGGGTGACCTAATACTTTATCTTTAAACAAATTTTCTATATCGGTGTTCATCGGTATATTCTTTATATAATTTCTTTAAAATTAGTTTGGTTTGTTGATGTCTGGATCTGCAAGTTCAAACGGTTCGTTATCGTGAAGTTCACGCTCGTTATCTTCGGCACCGTGTGTAAGATTTTCAAGTTTCTTTCTTATCAATAATACCAATAAACCAAAAGCTACACAGAAAATTGCAATACCGGTGAATACTGTAAGTTCCCCTAAATCTGAAGCAGATTCACCTAAAAGTCCAGCTACTTTGTTACCAAGACCCGTCATTGCAAAGTAAACTCCCATCATTAAAGAAGCGTATTTTAGCGGTGCTAATTTTGTGATATACGAAAGCGCTACTGGCGATAAACAAAGTTCACCCACCGTATGGAATAGGTAAGCTAAAACCAACCAGTACATTGCAGAAGCTCCATCGTTATTAAACTCGGCAGCTGCGGCAGTCATAAAGAAGAATCCGGTACCCATAATTATCAAGCCCAAACACATTTTAAAAAGGGAGGTTGAAACTTTTCCTTTAAGTTTTCTTTTAGCCCAATAACCTGCCACAACTGTTCCTAATAGAATAATAAACATGGCATTTAAGGATTGGAACCAAGATGCTGGCACCTCCCACCCCATTAACATACGGTCGGTTTTTTCAGATGCGTAAATATTCATTAATCCACCAGCTTGTTCAAAAGCACCCCAGAATACAATTACTAAAATAAAAGATATAAATAGAACCACCATTCTATCTTTTTCAACCTTAGTAAGCGGTCTCTTCATGGCGGCCTTTTCTTCAGGATCTACAGAGTTGTTAGTATTGTTACCTACGTATTTTAGGTGTTTTTGCCCTAATACATATTGAAGTAATCCTAAAATCATTCCTATGGCAGCTAAACCAAATCCATAATGCCAGCCGTATACTTCACCTACGTAACCTACAATAATACTTGAAAGGAAAGCACCTATATTAATACCAATGTAAAATATTGTAAAACCTTTATCTCTTCTAATATCGCCAGTTTTGTAAAGACCACCAACCATTGTAGAAATATTAGGTTTTAACATCCCCACACCAGCGACAATTAAACCAAGCCCTGTGTAAAAGGCCCACATTTGTTCAATAGACAACACTCCGTGACCTAAAACTAGCAGAATACCTCCGTAGAGAACAGATTGTTTTTGACCTAAAAATTTATCGGCAATCCAACCTCCGGGAATAGAAGCCAAATAAACTAACATGGTATAAGTACCATATACCGAAAGTGCTTCGGCATTGGTCCAACCCAACCCTGGATTATCGCTTCTTACTTCAGCTACAAGATAAAGAACTAAAATAGCACGCATTCCATAGTACGAAAAGCGCTCCCACATTTCAGTGAAAAACAATATGTAAAGCCCAACAGGATGGCCAAATAATTCCTTTTGTTTTTGATATTGAAGTGCGTCTGACATAATATTTATTATTAAGAGTTGTTGATTTTTATAAGTTATTTTTGATGAAGTCTGTCATTAAAGTATACAAGTGTAAACGTGTGTTTCCGCCGTATATTCCGTGATTTTTATCTGGGTAGATGCGCCAGTCAAATTGTTTATTTGCTTGAATTAACGCTTCAATTAAACGCATACTATTTTGCACGTGTACGTTATCATCTGCGCTACCGTGAACCAAAAGATATTTCCCTTTTAATCCATCTACGTGAGTAATTGGTGAATTTTCATCGTAGCCCGAAGCATTTTCTTGGGGCGTTTGCAAATAGCGCTCAGTATATATACTATCGTAAAATCGCCAACTTGTAACTGGGGCAACGGCAATAGCCATTTCAAAAGTTTCGGGTGCTTGGAATAACGCATTCGAAGACATAAATCCACCGTAGCTCCATCCCCAAATACCAGTGCGTGCAGCATCAATGTATGGCAATTGGCTTAATTTATTTGCCACTGCAATTTGGTCTTCAACTTCATATTTACCCAATTCTTTTTGAGTCATTTTTTTAAAGTCTCTGCCCTTAAATCCTGTACCACGACCATCAACACAAACAACAATAATATTGTACTCATTTGCCAACATTTGGTGCCAGTAATCGTTTGCACCCATCCAACGGTTTGCAACATTTTGCGATCCGGGCCCAGAATATTGATACATAAAAAGTGGATATTGCTTAGACGCATCAAAGCTTAACGGCTTAATTGTGTACATATTTAATTCCTCTCCATTAACCGTTATGGTTGAAAATTCTTTGGGTGAAATTTTAAAAGAAGTTAAGCGGTTTTTTAGGTCGTTATTATTTTTAATTTCACGCAATACCTTTCCAGTTTTTGCTTGATGAAGCGTATATACCGGGGGTGTAGTAGCATTTGAAAAACTATTGATAAAATATGAAAAATCTGCACTAAAATCTGCCGCGTTTGTTCCGGTTTGTTGGGTTAAACGCACCTTATTTTTCCCCGAAGGAAGTATAGAATACACATCGCGGTTAACACTTCCATTTTCAGTACTTTGAAAATAAACTCTGCCCGTATTTTGGTCAAAACCGTAAAATGATGTTACCTCCCACGGGCCTTTGGTAACTTGGTGCAACAAGTTTCCATTTTTATCGTACTGGTAAATATGATTCCAACCATCTTTTTCACTGGTCCAGAAAAAACTATTGTTATTTAAAAACGTAAGGTTATCGGTTACATCTACGTAAGCGTCGTCTGTTTCGCTTAAAATTAATTCGGACGAATTGTTTTTAGCATTTACAAAAACCAAATCGATTACATTTTGATGACGATTGGCAAGTTGTACACTAACTATATCATTATCATTTGTCCATTTTAAACGTGGAATGTAATAACTGTTGTAGTTTGAAAGATCTACAGTCGAAGTTGCATCGCTATTAAGATTATAAATGTGAAGTGAAACTTTTGAGTTAGCTTCTCCTGCTTTAGGATATTTAAAAGTATCTGCAGATGGATATAATTCATTTCCGTAAACATCCATATTAAATTCTGGAACTTCGGTTTCATCAAATTTAATGTAGGCAATTTTATCTCCATTTGTACTCCATTCAAAAGCACGCACAAAGGCAAATTCTTCTTCGTAAACCCAATCGGTAATACCGTTGATGATACTGTTCTTTTTACCATCGGTAGTTATCTGGGTTGTTTTACCAGAATTTAAATCTTTTATATAAAGATTGTTTTCAAAACCATAGGCAATTTTAGTACCGTCGTTGTTAAAAGTAGGCTCTTGAATTTTGTTTTTTGAAACTAAACTAAACTGTTTTGAAGCAACATCATAAACGTAATAAATGCCTCGAGACGAGCGTCTATAAATTTGCTGCAAGTCTGTTGTAAATAAAATTTTAGACTCGTCTTTACTAAACTCGTAGGAAAGAAGATAATTAATACCGTCCAATTCGGCTGTATTTAATAGTGTATGCGACTTTTCGCCAGTTTTATAATTGTACACATCAACGGTAGACGATTTAGTTTGTCTATCATAATTTAAAACAGCGTATTCGTTACCATTGGCCATGGAATGTAATACATCTAAGCCTTGTGTACGAAAAGCACCACCCCAAATTTCCTCGAGGCTAATATTTTTATGTTGTGCATTTAAAGTTGTAAATGCTGTTGAAAACAGCATTAAAAATAGAAAGGAGAATATCTTTTTCAAAGTGTTAAAATTTTGATAGGCCAAGTTTACTAATTTTTTGTGAAAGAGCGATGGATTTTTATGTTAAATAAGCCATTGAGGGCGTTATTTCATACATAATTGAAGAAGTTGTAAGTATTGTTAATTTTAAATTAAATTGGAAAAATAAACGCGATGTTCTCTTAAAATATAGGCTACTAAAAAAAGAAAAACCTCATTTAAAACAAAATGAGGTTTTTACTATATTTTAATCACCAAAAATTAGTCTCTAATTAGCGGCAAAGTAGTGCAACGTAACAAACCTTCTTGTTTAGCGATTTCGGCGTAAGGAACTTCTTCTACTGTAAAGCCTTGCTCGCGCAACCACGAATTTAATCGGGTAAAATTTTCTTCAGAAATTACCACATCGGGCGAAATAGAAAACACATTACTATTCATATCGTACATTTCGCGTTTTGTAATATGGTAACAATTTTCTTTGCCAAAGAGATTTACAAGCCACTCGTATTCGTCTTCATTTAAAAAGCCTTCTTTGTAAATTACGGCTTTCCCCTTGCCCAAAGGTTGGAAACAGCAGTCTAAATGCAATGCATTTTCATCTGCAATGGTATTACTTTTTCTTAAGTTGAAAGACTTTACTTTTTTGTGCGGAAATAGCTCTTGAAGATGTTTTACAGCACTCATATTAGTTCGCGCAGTAATAAAACTTGAATAATCGCTGCCGTAATAAGTACCTACAAAAATATAATCGCCCCAAGGCATAACATCGCCGCCTTCGATATGTGCGTATTCGGGAAATTCAATAATTTTTGAAGGATCAATTTGGCTAATTACATGGTCTAAAGCTTCAATTTCTTTAGATCGGTCTTCCAAAATATTTGCTTTAATAAACTTATCTTCAATTACAAAAGCGATATCTCTTGCAAAAATTTGGTTGTAGTCTTTAATTAATTTCGGCCTATAAACTGTTACATCATATTTTTCAAAAACTGCTGCCACAGCCTCAATTTCTTTGGTCATATCTTCGTCTGTTGGATACGTTCCGGCTTTAATATGTTCGGCAGATTTTGGGTCGTATGCATCTTCAAGCCTAGGCACTGGCCCGTTGCTATCTGCCCTACCTAATACTACGGCGCGCAATCTAGCAGATTCATCGTTTATATTTAAATCTATCATGGTGGCAAATATAAAAAAAGCACCTCTATAATGAGGTGCTTTTTAATGCATTAAAATAAAATTATCTTTCATTTATAGGTGTAAACTCACGTAAAGTCTCACCCACATAAATTTGACGTGGACGACCAATAGGTTCTTTGTTTAAACGCATTTCTCTCCATTGCGCAATCCAACCTGGTAAACGACCTAATGCAAACATAGGCGTAAACATTTCAACAGGAATACCTAAGGCTCTGTAAATAATTCCAGAATAGAAATCTACGTTTGGATATAATTTTCTATCTACAAAATACGGATCTTCTAAAGCTTCTTTTTCAAGCGCTTTGGCAATGTCTAAAATATCATCTTCAATGCCTAAGTCTTCTAAAACACTATCGGCAGCTTTTTTAATGATTTTAGCACGTGGGTCGAAGTTTTTGTAAACTCGGTGTCCAAAGCCCATTAATCTAAACGGATCGTTTTTGTCTTTTGCCTTGGCCATAAACTTTTTAGTATCGCCACCATCGGCTTTAATCGCCTCCAGCATTTCAATTACAGCTTGGTTTGCACCCCCGTGAAGTGGTCCCCAAAGCGCCGCAATACCTGCCGATATAGACACAAAAAGTCCGGCGTGCGAAGAACCTACAATTCTTACCGTAGAGGTAGAACAATTTTGCTCGTGATCTGCGTGAAGTATTAATAATTTATCTAATGCCTCTAACACAATATCGTTAGTTGCATATTCGCCATTAGGCTTTTTAAACATCATTTTTAGGAAATTGTCTACGTATCCTAAAGAATCACCGCCATAGTCTAACGGAAGCCCCATACGTTTTCTATACGTCCAAGCAGTAAGAACTGGAAATTTCCCAAGAATCTTTACTATTGCTTTGTACATATCTTCTTCACTATCAACATTTACCGAAGAAGGGTTAAAAGCAACCAATGCCGATGTAAGAGAAGATAAAACGCCCATTGGGTGTGCCGCCTTTGGAAAACCGTCTAAAATGCGTTTAACATCTTCATCTACATGAGATTGGGCTTTAATATCATTATGAAATTTATTCAATTGGTTTTCGGTTGGCAACTCACCAAAAATTAGCAAATAACAAACCTCTAAAAAGTGTGCCTTTTCGGCTAGTTCTTCAATGGAATAACCGCGGTACCTTAGTACTCCTTTTTCTCCATTTAAAAATGTAATTGCACTCTCACAAGCACCGGTATTTTTGTAACCTGGATCTAGCGTAACTACACCATTAGTGTCACTTCTTAGCGTCTTAATGTTAATTCCTAATTCATTCTCAGTTCCTTCTACAATAGGAAGCTCATACTTTTTACCTTCAATATCGAGGGTCGCCATCTTTGCCATAAAATATAGTGTGTTTTTTAAATTTTTTCCGAAACGCTAAATTACAAAATCTTGCGCTATAATTTTAACAAATAACAGTTATCTTAGGTTAAATAAACCTTAAAACATTCTTTTTTAGAAAATAATTTCTATCAAAAAAAAACCTCGCTAATTGCGAGGTTTTTAATAAGCTGATTTACAGTTAAATTTTAAAAGCGTTGTGCTGCGGAAAATACGCTACTTCGCCCAATTGTTCTTCTATTCGAAGTAATTGATTGTATTTTGCCATTCTATCGCTTCGCGAAGCCGAACCTGTTTTTATTTGTCCGCAGTTTAGTGCCACAGCCAAATCGGCAATGGTATTGTCTTCCGTTTCTCCACTACGATGACTCATAACCGAAGTGTATCCCGCATTGTGAGCCATATTTATAGCTGCAATTGTTTCGGTAAGCGTACCAATTTGATTTACTTTAATTAAAATTGAATTTGCTGTTTTTTCTGAAATACCTTTTGAAAGTCTTTCAACGTTGGTCACAAATAAATCGTCACCCACTAATTGCACTTTATCGCCTACTTTTTCGGTTAGGTACTTCCATCCATCCCAATCGTTTTCATCCATCCCATCTTCAATAGAAATTATAGGGTAGTTTTCGCATAAAGATGCTAAATAATCTGCTTGTTCTTTTGAGGAACGCACTTTTCCACTATCGCCTTCAAACTTTTTATAATCGTATTGACCATTCACATAAAATTCGGCTGCTGCACAATCGAGTGCTATCATAATATCATCGCCAAATTTGTAACCTGCAGCTTTGGTTGCTGTTGCAATAGTATCTAAGGCATCTTCTGTCCCTTCTAGGGTTGGCGCAAAACCTCCTTCATCGCCAACAGCGGTACTTAATCCTCTATCGCGTAACACCTTTTTTAAATGGTGAAAAATTTCAGAACCCATTTGCATTGCGTGGCTAAAACAAGTAGCTTTTACCGGCATAATCATAAATTCTTGAAAAGCGATTGGCGCATCACTATGTGAACCACCATTGATAATATTCATCATTGGCACCGGAAGCGTTTTTGCACTTACACCACCAACATATCTGTATAATGGCATTCCTAATTCGTTTGCCGCTGCTTTTGCACAGGCGAGTGACACTCCTAAAATTGCATTTGCACCTAATTTTGCTTTATTGGCGGTACCGTCAAGTTCAATCATAGTTTTGTCAATCAATTCCTGTTCAAAAACTGAAATTCCTAACAAAGTGCCAGCAATTTTACCGTGTACATTTTCAACGGCGTTTAAAACACCCTTCCCCATGTAAGTGTCGCCACCATCTCGCAGTTCTACTGCTTCGTGCTCGCCTGTAGATGCTCCCGAAGGCACTGCAGCGCGACCCATAAAACCGTTTTCTGTTATAACGTCTACTTCAATTGTAGGATTCCCCCTAGAATCGAAAATTTGTCTGGCTTTAATTTCAATGATGATACTCATTTTGTCTAATTTCTATTGTTACTGGTTAATTTTAACTAAAAGACCCCAAAAGTTTTAAAAACTTTTGAGGCCCAAAAAATTTACGTTGTTTGTAATTTATGTTTTTCTATGCTTTCGATGAAATCGTCAAATAAATAGGATGCATCATGCGGCCCCGGACTGGCTTCGGGATGATACTGCACCGAGAAGGCAGGTTTGTTTTTTAATCTAATTCCTGCGGCGGTATGATCATTTAAATGCAAATGGGTTATTTCAATAGCTGAATTTGCCTCGGCCTCTTCTCTATTGATGGCAAACCCGTGATTTTGGGAGGTAATTTCACCTTTACCGGTAAGCTGGTTCATTACCGGGTGATTAATACCGCGGTGCCCGTGGTGCATTTTATAGGTTGAAACATCATTGGCCAAGGCTAACATTTGATGACCTAAACAAATACCAAACATTGGCATTTCTTTGTCTAAAATAGTTTTTACAACTTCAATGGCACTTTTAAGTGGTTCTGGATCACCAGGCCCGTTTGATATAAAATATCCATCGGGATTAAAAGCTTCCAGCTCGCTAAAATTAGCGTTGTATGGAAATACTTTAATATAGCAATCGCGCTCTGCCAATCTTCGCAAAATGTTTTTCTTAATTCCTAAATCTAAAGCCGAAACTTTGTATTTAGCATTTTCATCGCCGTAATAGTAAGGCTCTTTAGTTGAAACTTTTGAAGAAAGCTCTAAACCGTCCATATTGGGTACTGCCGCCAGTTGCTTTTTTAAACCTTCAATATTATCTACATCGGTAGAAATTACTGCATTCATCGCACCATTATCGCGAATATAACTCACCAGCGCTCTTGTATCTACATCGCTTATGGCAAGTAGATTGTTTTTATTTAAGAAATTCTCTAACGAATCGTCTGCTGCTTCGCGTGAGTAGTGATAGCTAAAATTGCGTACCACTAAACCTGCAATTTTAATACCTTCAGATTCAATTTCATCTTCGTTTACGCCATAGTTTCCGATATGTGCATTTGTGGCAACCATAATTTGACCAAAGTAGGATGGGTCTGTAAAAATTTCTTGGTAGCCTGTCATCCCTGTGTTAAAACAAACTTCTCCAAAGGCAGTGCCTTCTTTATTTCCCACAGCTTTTCCATAAAAAACCGTTCCGTCTGCGAGTAAAATAAGTGCTTTTTTTCTTGTTTGATATTTCATTTTTTGAAGGTTTCAACCCTTAGCCTAGTTCAGGGTGAGTTTTAAATGTTTTCCTAAAAATCTTTGCAAAAATAGTATAAAAAAAAGGGATAAACGAAAACGCTTATCCCTTTGTATATTAATGAATTTAAATTCATTTATTCTTCTTCTTTTTTAGCTTCTTTATCGGCTTTTGCTGGAGTAGCTTTTGCAGCTGTTGCTGCAGAGCTTCCGCTGCTACCACGACGACTTCTACGTGTAGATTTCTTCTTAGTAGCTTTACCAGCGTTGTACAACTCGTTAAAGTCTACAAGCTCGATCATTGCCATATCTGCGTTATCACCCAGACGATTTCCTAATTTAATAATACGAGTGTATCCCCCTGGACGATCTCCAACCTTAGGAGCAACTGTTCTAAAAAGTTCTACTACGGCATCTTTTTGGCGTAATTTAGCCATAACTAAACGACGGTTATGCGTAGTGTCTTCCTTAGACTTGGTTACCAATGGCTCAACAAACTTCTTTAAAGCTTTGGCTTTAGCAACCGTTGTATTGATTCTTTTGTGTTCAATCAACGAACTCGCCATATTGGCTAACATTGAATGTCTGTGGGCAGTTTTTCTACCTAAGTGATTGTGTTTTTTTCCGTGTCTCATGACATTTTTGTTTTCATCATCTTGCTACAATACTCATTGTTCGAGGAGCAAATTATGATGGGTTAAATTGAATTGACAGAAGAAAATTAAGACGCGTTAAAAATTAAATCGCGCCTTAATTGTCTAATCTGTTCTAGTCTTTATCTAATTTATATTTTGCAAGATCCATCCCAAAGTTTAGGCCCTTTACATTTACAAGCTCTTCAAGCTCTGTAAGTGATTTTTTACCAAAGTTTCGGAACTTCATCAAATCGTTTTTGTTGTAAGAAACTAAGTCTCCCAAAGTGTCTACTTCTGCAGCTTTTAAACAGTTTAGTGCACGAACAGAAAGGTCCATATCTACTAATTTTGTTTTAAGTAACTGGCGCATATGAAGTGATTCTTCATCATAGGTTTCAGTTTGTGCAATTTCGTCTGCTTCCAAAGTAATACGTTCATCGCTAAATAACATAAAGTGGTGAATTAGCGTTTTAGCGGCTTCGGTTAAAGCATCTTTTGGGTGAATAGATCCATCGGTAACAATTTCGAAAACCAATTTTTCGTAATCTGTTTTCTGTTCTACACGGAAATTTTCAATGCTGTACTTTACATTTTTAATTGGAGTGTAGATAGAATCTGTAAATATGGTACCAAGTGGCGCATTGGCTTTTTTGTTCTCTTCTGCAGGAACGTAACCACGACCTTTTTCAATGGTAATTTCCATATTAAGATTCACAGATTTATCCATGTTACAAAGTACTAAATCTGGATTTAAAACTTGGAAACCTGAGATAAATTTCTGAAAATCGCCCGCTTTTAATTGCTCGTTTCCAGAAACTGAAATTGTAACAGTTTCATTGTCAACTTCGTCAATTTGTCTCTTAAAACGAACTTGTTTTAAATTTAAAATAATTTCGGTAACATCTTCTACTACACCTGCTATCGTTGAAAATTCGTGATCTACTCCTTCGATGCGAACCGAAGTTATAGCGAATCCTTCCAAAGAGGAAAGTAGTACGCGTCTTAATGCGTTACCAACGGTAAGTCCGTATCCCGGTTCTAAAGGACGAAATTCAAATTTTCCTTCAAAATCGGTAGAGTTTACCATTATAACTTTATCAGGCTTCTGAAAACTAAATACTGCCATTTTTTTTCTTCGTTTTAATTGTTATTTGGTTGCGCGGTTTAAAAGTTTGAAGAGCACTATAAACCCTTTGGCCAAATACCAATATGATTATTTTATTATTTAGAATATAATTCAACGATTAATTGCTCGTTGATGTTTTCTGGAATTTGGATACGCTCGGGAACATTTACAAAAGTTCCTTGTTTTGTTTCGCCATTCCAAGTAATCCATTCGTAAACATGGCTTGCATTTGCCAAAGAGTTGTTGATAGCCTCTAGCGATTTAGATTTTTCTCTAACTGCTACTACGTCTCCTGGTTTTAATTGGTAAGAAGGAATGTTTACTTTTTCACCGTTTACAGTAATATGGCGGTGAGTAACTAATTGTCTTGCACCTGCACGGCTTGGAGAGATCCCCATTCTGTACACTACATTGTCCAAACGCGACTCACACATTTGTAATAAAACTTCACCAGTAATTCCTGGTGCAGCTGTTGCTTTTTTAAACATATTTCTGAATTGACGCTCCAAAATACCGTAAGTGTATTTTGTTTTTTGCTTTTCAGCTAGTTGAATTGCGTATTCAGATTTCTTTCCACGACGACGGTTGTTACCGTGTTGCCCTGGAGGGTAATTTCTTTTTTCGAAAGATTTGTCATCTCCGAAAATTGCTTCGCCGAATTTACGTGCGATTTTAGATTTTGGACCAGTATATCTTGCCATTTCTAGGTTTAAATTTTGAAGGAAAACTAAATTAAGGTCTTATTCTTATCCTTTAGTTTCTATATGCCTTCGATTGATATTTACTTATAAAAAATTTAAATTACGGTTAAATAAATATTCAACCGTAATTTAATTAAATTGTTGTTATACTCTTCTTCTCTTTGGAGGGCGGCATCCGTTGTGTGGCATTGGAGTAACGTCGATAATTTCGGTTACTTCAATTCCTGAATTGTGGATAGATCTAATAGCAGATTCTCTACCGTTTCCTGGGCCTTTTACGTAAACTTTTACTTTGCGTAAACCAGCGTCATATGCAACTTTTGCACAATCTTCTGATGCCAACTGAGCAGCGTAAGGAGTATTTTTCTTAGATCCGCGGAAGCCCATTTTACCGGCCGAAGACCAAGCAATAACATCTCCATTTTTATTTGTTAACGATACGATAATGTTATTAAAAGAAGCTGTGATATGTGCCTCTCCAATAGATTCAACATTAACCTTGCGTTTTTTAACTGATTTTGTAGTCTTAGACGTTGTCTTTGCCATAACTCTAGGTATTATTTAGTTGCTTTTTTCTTGTTAGCAACAGTTTTACGTTTTCCTTTTCTAGTACGCGAGTTATTCTTAGTTCGCTGTCCTCTTAAAGGAAGACCCGATCTGTGACGAATACCTCTGTAACAACCAATATCCATTAAGCGTTTAATGCTTAATTGAACTTCACTACGTAATTCACCTTCGATTTTGAAAGACCCTACAGCGTCACGAATAGCACCGATTTCATCATCGTTCCATTCACTTACTTTTTTGTCTTCGTCAATTCCGGCTTTGTTTAGAATATCTTGGGCACGGCTTTTACCAATTCCGAAGATATACGTTAACGCGATTACACCCCTTTTGTGCTTCGGGATATCTACACCTGCGATTCTTGCCATAACTTATCCTTGTCTTTGTTTGAACTTTGGGTTCTTTTTATTAATTACATATAATCTGCCTTTTCTGCGAACAATCTTGCAGTCGGCACTTCTTTTCTTTACGGATGCTCTTACTTTCATCTCTTTCTGTTTTTATATTTCAATGAACCGTGAGGTCCGTTGCATTAATATCTGTATGTTATTCTCGCCTTAGTTAAATCGTAAGGGCTCATTTCAAGCTTCACTTTATCTCCTGGCAATAATTTAATATAGTGCATTCGCATTTTACCAGAAATATGTGCGGTTACTATGTGACCGTTTTCTAATTCAACACGGAACATAGCGTTTGATAGTGCTTCCACTATACTTCCATCTTGCTCTATTGCGCTTTGTTTTGCCATAATTATGCTACTGCTTTTCTATTTTTACCACTTTTCATTAAACCATCGTAATGACGATTTAACAAATATGAATTAACTTGTTGCATTGTATCGATAGCTACACCCACCATAATAAGGAGTGAAGTACCACCGTAGAATAATGCCCAACCTTGTTGAATGCCCATTAATTTAACAACGAACGCAGGGAAAATTGCGATCAAGGCCAAAAATACTGAACCTGGCAACGTAATTTGAGACATAATTCGGTCTAAATATTCTGCGGTTTGCGAACCAGGCTTAATACCCGGAATAAAACCACCACTACGTTTAAGATCGTCTGCCATTTTATTAGTAGGTACAGTAATAGCAGTATAGAAATATGTAAATATTATAATTAATACTGCAAATACAAGATTGTACCAAAATCCAAAGATATCACTAAATGTAGCTTGAATACTTTGAGAAAAATCACTTTCTGAAAGACTTGCTACAGCAGATGGAACAAACATAATTGCTTGCGCAAAGATAATAGGCATTACTCCAGAAGCGTTTAACTTTAATGGAATAAATTGACGGGCACCAAAAATATTTTTTTCGTAGCCACCACTTGCTGTTCTTCTTGCATATTGCACTGGTATTTTACGAACTGCCATCACTAACATTACAGATAGAAGTATGATTACAAACCAGATTACCAATTCAATAAGTATCATAATCAAACCTCCGTTTGACTCCATTACTCTCGATACAAATTCTTGAGCAAAAGATTGCGGTAAGGTTGCAATAATACCAACCATAATAAGGATTGATATACCATTACCAATACCTTTATCGGTAATTTTTTCACCCAACCACATTGCAAAGATTGTTCCAGTTACTAATATTATTACAGAAGAAACGTAAAACATTACGCTTTGCCCCATAATAAAAGCTTCGGCCGGCACACCCATTGCTGGTAGTCCCGCAAGATAACTTGGTGCTTGTACCAAACAAATACCAATAGTTAACCAACGCGTAATTTGGTTAATTTTCTTTCTTCCGCTTTCACCTTCTTTTTGTAACTTTTGTAAGTACGGTACTGCAATTTGCATTAATTGTACTACAATAGAAGCAGAGATATACGGCATAATACCCAACGCAAAAACAGAAGCATTAGCAAAAGCTCCTCCTGTAAATGCATTTAATAAACTACCAATACCACCGCCATCAAATTTACCTGCAAATTGCGCTAACATATCTGCATCAATTCCTGGAAGTACAACTTGTGCTCCAAAACGGTACACCAATAGCATTCCTAACGTAAGTAAGATGCGGTTACGCAACTCCTCTATTTTCCAAACATTCTTTAAGGTTTCGATAAATTTCATCCTTATCTTTTGTTACAATGTTACTACTTCACCACCGGCAGCTTCAATCGCTTTTTTCGCCGAGGCAGTAAACTTGTGCGCAGATACTTTTAATTTTGCCTTTATCTCTCCTCTTCCTAATATCTTAACCATTTCATTCTTTCCAGCAAGACCTAAACCAAATAAGGTTTCGAAGTCAACGGTATCTTTTATTTTTTTGTCGTCAACCAATTGCTGTAAAGTATCAATATTGATTCCTTTATACTCTTTACGGTTGATGTTTGTAAAACCAAACTTAGGAACACGACGTTGAAGGGGCATTTGTCCACCTTCAAATCCAATTTTCTTGGAATATCCTGAACGTGATTTTGCTCCTTTATGTCCGCGGGTGGCAGTACCACCTTTACCGGAACCTTGTCCGCGACCTACTCGCTTGCCTTGATTTTTCACCGATCCTTCGGCGGGTTGTAAGTTACTTAAATTCATAATCGTGTTTCTTATTTAGTTTCAACTGAAACCAAGTGATTAACTTTATTGATCATACCAAGAATGTTTGGCGTATCTTCATGTTCAACGGTTTGGTTCATCTTATGAAGACCTAACGCTTCCATGATTCTTTTCTGGGTTTGCGGGCGCTTAATTACGCTTCTTACCTTTGTTACTTTAATTTTTGCCATTGCTCTGATATTTATCCTTTAAATACTTTCTCAAGTGATATTCCTCTTTGATCTGCAATAGTTTGTGCGCTACGCAACTGCAATAGGGCGTCAAAAGTTGCTTTTACCACGTTGTGTGGGTTTGAAGATCCTTGAGATTTTGATAATACATCGTGAACTCCTACTGCTTCCAATACTGCACGTACTGCTCCACCAGCAATTACACCGGTACCAGGGGCTGCAGGAAGAAGGTTTACACGAGCTCCGCCGTATTTTCCTTTTTGTTCGTGCGGGAGTGTTACTTTATTAAGTGGGATACGTACTAAGTTTTTCTTAGCGTCTTCAATGGCTTTTGCAATTGCGCTAGCTACATCTTTAGACTTTCCAAGACCGTGACCTACTACTCCTTTTTCGTCACCCACAACTACAATAGCTGAAAATCCGAAGGCACGACCACCTTTAGTCACCTTGGTTACACGTTGTACACCTACCAAACGGTCTTTTAATTCTAGACCTCCTGGCTTTACTAATTCTACGTTTTTATAATCTTGATACATAATACTACTTAGAATTTAAGGCCACCTTCACGTGCACCTTCAGCTAATGATTTTACTCTTCCGTGGTATAGGTAACCGCCTCTATCAAAAGCGATGGTTTCAACACCGGCTTTTACAGCTTTTTCAGCGATTGCTTTTCCTACCATTTTTGCAGCTTCAACTTTGTTTACTTTTGAAGCGTCAATGTCTTTATCTCTTGATGATGCAGCGAGAAGGGTTTTCCCGTTTACATCGTCAATAATTTGAGCGTAAATTTCTTTGTTACTGCGAAAAACTGCCAAACGTGGGCGACTTTCGGTCCCCTCTACCGTTTTTCTAATTCGCATACGTAAACGCTCTCTTCTGTCGTATTTTGATAATGCCATAACTCTATTTGTTATGCAGATTTACCTGCTTTTCTTCTTAATTGCTCACCAACAAACTTGATACCTTTTCCTTTGTAAGGTTCTGGTTTACGGAAGCCGCGAATTTTTGCAGCTACTTGCCCTACCAATTGCTTATCATGTGAAGTTAATTTTACGATTGGGTTTTTACCCTTGTCAGATACCGTTTCCACTTTTACTTCTGGAGCAATATCCAAAACAATATTATGTGAAAATCCTAAAGCTAAATCCAACTTTTGTCCTTGATTGCTAGCACGGTAACCCACACCAACCAATTCTAACTCCTTAGTCCATCCTTTACTTACACCTTCAACCATATTGTTAATCAAAGCTCTGTATAAACCGTGCTTTGCAATATGACTTTTAGATTCTGAAGGGCGTTCAACGATTACCTGATTATCTTCTACTTTTATGCTCACCTCAGAAAATTCCTGAGATAATTCGCCTAATTTTCCTTTTACGGTAATTACGTTGTCTTTTACATCAACTGTAACTCCTTGTGGGATTGTTACCGGGTTTTTACCTATTCTTGACATTTCTTTGTCTTTTTTTTAGTAAACGTAACACAATACTTCGCCACCAATATTTTGTGCTTTTGCTTGCTTGCCCGTCATTACTCCAGAAGAAGTAGAAACAATTGCAATTCCAAGTCCGTTAAGCACACGAGGTAGTTCTGTTGAACCTGCGTATTTACGTAAACCGGGTTTACTTATTCTTTGAATTCTTTTGATCACAGACTCCTTAGAGTTCTTGTCATACTTTAAAGCTATTTTAATGATGCCTTGAGGTGTACTCTCGTCATCAAATTTATAGCTCAATATATAACCTTGATCAAAAAGGATTTTTGTAATCTCCTTTTTTAAATTTGAAGCGGGAATCTCTACTACGCGATGTCCGGCTTTCGCAGCATTTCTAACTCGCGTTAGATAATCTGAAATTGGATCTATATTCATCTATTTGAATTTGCGGATGTGGTTTTCAAATTTCCTATTTATTAGGATTATTGAACCTTCAACCAATTTATATTTTTTTTCTAAAGATTTTGCAAATATCAGGTTTTAATAAAAACCCAACAAGAAAATCCCAATTTCTTACCAAGAAGCTTTACGCACTCCTGGAATTAACCCTGAATTTGCCATTTCACGAAATGTTACACGCGAAATTCCAAAAGTTCTCATATACCCTCTTGGTCTTCCTGTTAGTTTACAACGGTTGTGTAAACGAACTGGAGAAGAATTTTTAGGTAGTTTTTGTAATCCTTCCCAATCGCCAGCTTCTTTTAAAGCTTTGCGTTTGGCTGCATACTTTGCTACCAATTTTTGTCTTTTAACCTCGCGGGCTTTCATTGATTCTTTAGCCATCTCTTAGTTCTTTTTAAAGGGTAATCCCAATTCTAGTAATAATGATTTCGCTTCTTTATCGGTATTGGCCGAAGTTACAAAAGTAACATTCATACCTTCAATTTTCTTTACTTTATCGATATCGATTTCAGGAAAGATAATTTGCTCGGTAATACCTAAAGAGTAATTTCCTCTTCCGTCAAAACCGGTTGCCTTAATTCCGTTAAAGTCACGAACACGTGGCAAAGCAGATGTTACTAATCTATCTAAAAATTCGTACATACGGTCCCCGCGTAAAGTTACTTTCACACCAATTGGCATGCCTTTACGCAGTTTAAAGTTTGCAACATCTTTTTTAGAGTATGTTGGTACTGCTTTTTGCCCAGTTATCTTTGTAAACTCATCAACCGAATAGTCAATAAGTTTTTTGTCTGCAACTGCTGCCCCCACTCCGCGGGATACAACAATGCGCTCCAATTTTGGTACTTGCATGACGTTTTTGTAACCAAATTCGTCTGTGAGTGCATTCATCACTCTGCTTTTGTACTCTTCCTTAAGTCTTGGTGTATATGCCATAACTATATTGCTTGATTCGATTGTTTTGAAAACCGTACTTTCTTACCATCTTCAGTTTTATATCCTACACGTGTTGGTTTTCCTGTTTTAGGATCCACAAGTGAAAGGTTTGAAATATGGATTGGAGCCTCTTTTTTAGCAATTCCTCCTTGAGGATTATTTGCACTTGGCTTCTCGTGTTTAGAAACCATGTTTACTCCCTCTACGATTGCTTTGTTTTTGTCAAGGAATACTTTCATCACTTTTCCTTCAGATCCTTTGTGGTCTCCGGCAGTAACTACTACTGTATCGCCTGATTTTATTTTAAGCTTTGTCATCTTAGTTTTCATATTAAAGCACCTCTGGTGCTAATGATACTATTTTCATAAATTGCTTGTCGCGAAGTTCTCTAGCTACCGGGCCGAAAACTCGAGTACCTCTCATTTCCCCTTGTGGGTTTAAGAGTACACATGCGTTGTCATCGAAACGGATGTAAGAACCATCAGGTCTTCTAATTTCTTTTACAGTACGTACTACTACTGCTGTAGAAACCGCTCCTTTCTTAATGCTACCATTTGGTGTTGCTTCTTTTACAGAAACTACAATTTTATCACCAATAGACGCATACCTTCTTTTTGTTCCGCCTAACACGCGGATGCAAAGTACTTCTTTGGCACCGGTATTATCTGCGACTTTAAGTCTTGATTCTTGTTGTAACATAATTACTTCGCTCTTTCAATTATTTCTACTAATCTCCAACATTTAGTTTTACTTAAAGGTCTTGTTTCCATGATCTTTACAGTATCGCCTTCGTTGCAGTTGTTTGTCTCGTCGTGTGCAACGTACTTTTTAGTTTTCGTTACATACTTTCCGTACATAGGGTGTTTTACTTTTTTAACCTCTGCAACTACAATAGATTTATCCATCTTGTTACTGGTTACTACCCCTATACGTTCTTTTCTTAAATTTCTTTTAATTTCTTCCATCTTTCAGCTGTACAATTATTGCACTTCTCTATTAGTTAGTTCCGTCGCGATTCTTGCTATCACCCTTCTTTGGGTTCTAAGTTGAATTGGATTTTCCAACGGTGAAATGGTATGAGCCATTTTAAGGTCTGTGTAAGCTTTTCTAGATTCAGCATATGCTTCCTGAAGTTCTGCTGTTGATGCTTTTTTAATTTCTGATTGTTTCATCTTTCTAAAAATTATGCTTGGAAATCCCGAGACATTACAAATTTAGTTTTAACGGGAAGCTTTTGTGCTGCTAGGCGCAATGCTTCTTTTGCTGTTTCAACAGGTACACCAGATACTTCAAAAAGTATTCTTCCTGGCTTCACTACAGCAGCGTAATATTCTACAGCACCTTTACCTTTACCCATACGTACTTCAAGAGGTTTTTTGGTAATTGGCTTATCTGGAAAAATCATAATCCAAATAGAACCCTCTCTTTTCATATAACGGGTAGCAGCAATACGAGCAGCCTCAATTTGTCTAGCTGTAAGAAATTCTGATTCCAACGATTTTATACCGAAGGTTCCGTACGCAAGTTGTGTGCCACGACCGGCATCACCTTTCATACGTCCTTTTTGATGTTTACGGTATTTTGTTCTTTTAGGTTGTAACATTTTCTTCTGTTTAAAAAATTACTTTCTGCGACGTGCTTTGTTGCCACCGCGTCCTTGAGCTCCTTTTCCACCTTTCTTGCCGGTTGAAAGACCAACTAGTGGAGAAAGTTCTCTTTTTCCATATACTTCGCCTTTCATAATCCATACTTTAACACCCAGTCTACCATAAGTAGTGTGTGCCTCAACTAAAGCGTAGTCAATGTCGGCTCTAAAGGTTGACAATGGAATACGACCTTCTTTATAAGATTCTGAACGTGCCATTTCGGCTCCATTCAAACGACCAGATATTTGAACTTTAATACCTTCTGCATTCATACGCATCGTTGCTGCAATTGCCATTTTAATTGCACGACGGTATGAGATACGGCTTTCAATTTGGCGTGCAATACTTGCAGCTACCAAATAGGCATCTAATTCAGGTCTTTTAATCTCATGAATGTTAATCTGTACTTCCTTGTCAGTAATTTTTTTAAGCTCTTCTTTTAGCTTGTCTACTTCCTGGCCACCCTTTCCAATTATAATACCTGGACGAGCAGTGGTAATAGTAACGGTTACAAGCTTAAGCGTACGCTCAATAATCACTCTACTCACACTAGCTTTGCTTAAACGAGCATGGATATATTTCCTGATCTTATCGTCTTCGGCTAATTTGTCGCCGTAGTCGTTGCCTCCGTACCAGTTGGATTCCCAACCTCTAATGATACCTAAGCGATTTCCGATTGGATTTGTCTTCTGTCCCATTTAATTACTTGCTTTGTGTGTTATCGTTTGCTGCCAATACCAGTGTTACGTGGTTGGAGCGTTTTCTAATTCTATGTGCGCGGCCTTGTGGTGCAGGACGTAGTCTTTTTAACATAGTTCCACCATCCACACGGATTTCCTTAACAAAAAGATCTGCATCTTCAATTGAAGCGTCTTCATTCTTTTGCTGCCAGTTATTGATAGCTGAAAGAAGTAACTTTTCTAATTTACGTGAAGATTCTTTTGAACTAAACCTTAAAATATTAAGTGCTTTGTCTATTTTCTCACCTCTAACCAAGTCTGCCATTAAACGCATTTTTCTTGGTGAAGTAGGGCAATTATTCAATTTAGCAAAGTACATATTCTTCTTTGCCTCCTTGATTGCTTCTGCTCTTTCTCTTTTACGAACTCCCATGGCCTATTATTTTTTACCTTTGTTTTTAGCACCTGCATGACCACGGAATGATCTTGTAGGTGAAAATTCTCCTAGTTTATGCCCAACCATGTTTTCTGTTACATACACCGGTACAAATTGACGCCCGTTGTGAACTGCTATGGTTTGGCCCACAAAATCTGGAGTAATCATAGAAGCACGTGACCAAGTTTTGATTACTGTCTTCTTGTTATCTTCAAGATTTTGTTGAACTTTCTTGTCTAGTTTATAATGAACGTACGGTCCTTTTTTTAACGATCTTGCCATAATTTATTTCTTTCTACGTTCTAAGATATATTTATTACTTGCTTTGGTTCTTGAACGGGTTCTGTAACCTTTTGCAGGTACGCCGTTTCTAGAACGCGGATGACCTCCAGAAGCTTTACCTTCACCACCACCCATTGGATGATCTACAGGGTTCATAACAACTGGTCTTGTACGTGGTCTTCTTCCTAACCATCTGCTTCTACCAGCTTTACCAGAAACTAATAATTGGTGATCACTGTTTGATACCGCTCCAATTGTAGCCATACAATTTGCTAAAATTAAGCGCGTCTCTCCAGATGGAAGTTTTACGGTAGCGTATTTTCCTTCACGAGCCATAAGCTGTGCAAAAGCACCAGCGCTACGCGCCATAATTGCTCCCTGCCCAGGACGTAACTCTATACAAGAAATAATAGTACCTAATGGAATAGATGAAAGTGGCATTGCATTACCAATTTCTGGAGCAACTGAATCTCCCGAAACGATATTTTGGCCAACCTGTAGACCGTTTTGAGCAATTACATAACGCTTTTCACCATCTTGGTAATTTAAAAGCGCGATAAATGCGGTACGGTTTGGATCGTATTGAATACTAGCAACAGTTGCAGGGATTCCTGCTTTGTCGCGTTTAAAATCGATAATTCGATATTTCTTTTTATGACCACCACCTATGTAGCGCATGGTCATTTTTCCTTGACTGTTTCTACCACCAGATCGTTTATTCGGAACAAGTAAAGACTTTTCCGGCTTATCGGTTGTAATGGCGTCAAAACCATTAACAACCCTAAAACGCTGACCTGGGGTGATTGGTTTTAATTTTCTTACTGACATTTGTGTCTAATTAAATCTAAGCTATCTTAGATGTTACTGTAAAAATCTATTGTATCACCTTCCGCCACCTGTACGATTGCTTTTTTATAAGCATTCGTTTTACCAGTTTGGACACCTGTTTTTGTAAAACGGGTTTTCCTATCAGGGCGGACATTTAATGTGCGAACTTTTTCAACAGAAACGCCGTAGGCAGCCTCAACTGCTTTCTTGATTTCTACCTTATTCGCCTTAGGGTTTACTACAAAGCCAAAAACGTTGTTATCTTCGGCATCTTTAGTAGCTTTTTCCGTAATTATAGGTTTAATTAAGATGTTCATCTTGTTTCTATTTACTTAAGTTTGTTTCAATTCCTTCCAAAGAACCTTCAAACAGCACTACACTGTTTGCATTCATGATTTTGTAAGTACTTAATTGTGAGTTAGTTATAACTTCTGTACCTTTCAAATTACGAGAGGACAAATATACATTATTATTTAAGTCTCCCAACACAAATAAAGATTTTTTATTGTCTAGTCCTAAACTCTTTAAAACCGCGGTAAAATTCTTGGTTTTTGGAGCATCAAAATTAAGGTCTTCCAATACTACTATTTCTTTATTGTTAGCCTTCATCGATAAGGCAGATTTACGTGCCAAACGCTTAAGGTTCTTGTTTAATTTAAAGGCGTAGTTACGCGGACGCGGTCCAAACATTCTACCACCACCTTTAAATATTCCAGATTTAATACTACCTGCACGTGCAGTACCAGTACCTTTCTGTTTTTTAATCTTTCTGGTTGATCCAGCAATTTCTGCGCGTTCTTTTGCTTTGTGAGTACCTTGTCTTTGGTTTGCAAGGTATTGTTTCACATCAAGATACACCGCATGATTGTTAGGCTCTATCCCGAACACATCTGAAGAAAGTTCAACTTTTCTTCCTGTGTCTTTTCCGTTTATATCTAATACAGCTACCTTCATTATTTCTCGATCATTACATAAGCGTTTTTATGGCCAGGAACTGCTCCTTTAACCACAAGTAGATTCTTTTCAGGAACTACTTTTAAAACTCTTAAATTTTCAACTTTTACTCTTTCGTTGCCCATTTGACCCGCCATTCGCATTCCTTTGAATACTCTCGCAGGGTATGATGCAGCACCAATAGAACCTGGCGCACGCAAACGGTTATGTTGACCGTGTGTAGCTTGACCTACACCGCCAAAACCGTGACGCTTAACAACTCCTTGGAAACCTTTACCTTTTGAAGTACCCGCAACATCTACGAATTCTCCTTCTCTAAAGTGCTCCACAGTAATCGTGTCACCTAATTTGTATTCTTCTTCAAATCCCTTGAATTCGGCGACTTTGCGTTTTGCAACGGTTCCTGCTTTTTTAGCGTGCCCTTCAGCAGCTTTATTTACAGTCTTCTTGTCATCGAAACCAAGTTGAAGAGCGTTATACCCGTCAACCTCTTTGGTTCTGACTTGGGTAACAACACAGGGTCCTGCTTCAATAACGGTACACGGAATGTTCTTTCCGTTATCGTCAAAGATGCTGGTCATCCCTATCTTTCTTCCAATTAACCCAGACATATTTAATTATTTATTGATTATTACTTATTTAAATTCTCTTTTTAAAAAAAACAGGGTCAAAATAAATTCAACCCTGAATATTATTTTGTTTCCGTTTTTCCACAACCATCGTTGAGGACATTTTTACTCCAGAGAAGACAGGCACCTCACAGTTTAAAACATAGTTTTTTATGAGATTCCCGTCTTCGCGGGAACTTATACCTTAATCTCTACTTCTACACCACTTGGCAACTCTAATTTCATTAGAGCGTCAATTGTTTTTGAAGAAGAACTGTAGATATCCAATAAGCGCTTGTATGAACTTAATTGAAATTGCTCTCTACTCTTCTTGTTTACGTGTGGAGAACGTAGTACTGTAAAAATTTTTTTATGTGTTGGTAAAGGAATTGGTCCTGTTACTACAGCTCCAGTACTCTTTACTGTCTTTACGATTTTTTCAGCAGATTTGTCCACCAAATTGTGATCGTAAGATTTTAGTTTTATTCTTATTTTTTGACTCATTGCTGAAATAATTATTCGTTAGCGGTTCCTCTTGCTGCTGCGATAACACTTTCTGAAATATTAGAAGGTGTTTCAGCATAATGTGAAAATTCCATTGTTGATGTTGCGCGACCCGATGATAACGTTCTTAATGTAGTTACATACCCGAACATTTCAGAAAGTGGCACTTCAGCTTTCACAACTTTAGCTCCTGCACGATCGCTCATACTTGCAATAGTACCACGACGGCGGTTAAGGTCTCCTACAATATCACCCATATTTTCTTCTGGTGTAAGCACCTCAAGTTTCATAATAGGCTCTAGAATAACAGCACCAGCTTTTTTGGCAACTTCTTTAAATCCTAATTTTGCAGCCAATTCAAAAGACAGTGCATCTGAATCCACAGGGTGGAAAGATCCGTCTTTTAAAGTAACCTTCATAGCATCTACCTCAAAACCAGCAAGCGGTCCATTTAACATTGCCTGCTTAAAGCCTTTTTCTACAGCTGGGATAAATTCTTTAGGTACGTTACCACCTTTTACAGCGTTAACAAATTCCAATCCTAATTTACCTTCTTCTGCTGGCTCTAGTGTAAATACAATATCAGCAAATTTACCACGACCACCAGATTGTTTTTTGTAAACTTCTCTGTGATCTGCAACTCTTGTAACAGCTTCTTTGTACTCTACTTGCGGTTGTCCTTGGCTTACTTCAACCTTAAACTCACGCTTTAATCTATCTATAAGTACATCTAAGTGAAGCTCACCCATACCAGAGATAATAGTTTGTCCAGAAGCTTCGTCTGTACGCACTTGGAAGGTTGGATCTTCTTCAGCTAGCTTACCTAAAGCCATACCTAATTTATCAACATCGGCTTTGGTTTTTGGCTCAACAGCTACACCAATTACTGGATCTGGGAAATCCATACTTTCCAGAATAATTGGGTGTTTTTCTGCAGATAGGGTATCACCGGTTTTAATATCTTTAAAACCTACACCAGCTCCAATATCACCAGCCTCAATAAAATCAATTGCGTTTTGCTTATTAGCGTGCATTTGGTAGATACGAGAAATACGCTCTTTATTACCTGTACGGTTGTTAAGTACATACGAACCTGCATCTAAATGACCAGAATAAGCACGGAAGAATGCTAAACGACCAACAAATGGGTCTGTAGCAATTTTAAATGCAAGGGCTGCAAATGGCTCATCAACACTAGGCTTACGTAATTCTTCTTCTTCAGTTTTTGGATTTACCCCAACAATACCTTCTTTATCTAAAGGTGAAGGTAAGTAACGGCATACCCCATCAATTAAAAACTGAACTCCTTTGTTTTTAAAAGAAGAACCACAAATCATTGGAATAATACTCATATCCATTACAGCAGCACGAAGCGCAGCGTGCACTTCATCTTCAGTAATAGAATCTTCGTCTTCCATATATTTTTCTAAAAGGTTTTCGTCATAAGCAGCAACTTCTTCAATAAGTTTGCCGCGGTACTCACGAACCTCTTCTTTCATATCTTCAGGAATCTCTACCACATCAAAAGTAGCCCCAAAAGTATCTTCGTGCCATACAATCGCACGGTTCTTTACTAAATCTACAATACCTTTAAAGTCTGCTTCATCACCTAATGGCAATACAATTGGCACTGCATTAGACCCTAACATATCTTTAACTTGCTGGCAAACAGCCAAGAAGTCTGAACCACTACGGTCCATTTTGTTAACAAATCCAATACGTGGCACCTTATAGTTGTCTGCAAGCCTCCAGTTAGTTTCAGATTGCGGCTCTACACCATCAACTGCACTAAACAAAAACACCAAACCATCAAGAACACGTAATGATCGATTCACCTCTACCGTAAAATCTACGTGACCAGGAGTATCGATAATATTAAAGTGGTATTCTTTTGTATTTGGCAGTGGCTTTGCGTTTTCCATCGGAAACTTCCACTTACACGTTGTAGCAGCCGAAGTAATGGTAATACCACGCTCCTGCTCTTGCTCCATCCAGTCCATTGTTGCAGAACCTTCGTGTGTTTCACCCAACTTGTGGTTTACACCCGTGTAAAAAAGTATACGTTCAGTTGTTGTTGTTTTACCTGCATCAATGTGCGCGGCAATTCCTATATTTCTTGTGTATGTTAAATCTCTTCCCATTGTTTAGAATCTGAAATGTGAGAATGCTTTATTAGCTTCTGCCATTTTATGAGTATCCATACGCTTTTTAACAGCAGCACCTTCCTCCTTTGCAGCAGCAAGAATCTCAGCAGCTAATTTTGCAGCCATGGATTTCTCGTTTCTTTTTCTTGAATATGTTATTAACCACTTCATTGCAGTTGCAATTTTACGGTCTGGACGAATTTGCATAGGAATTTGAAAGGTTGCCCCACCAACTCTACGACTGCGCACCTCTACGTGAGGCATAACATTAGAAAGAGCATCTTTCCAAAGCTCTAAGGCAGTCTTTTCATCGTCTTGTTTTTTCTCCTCTACAATGTCAATCGCATCATAGAAAACTTTGAAAGCCACACTCTTTTTACCATCCCACATCATATTGTTTACGAAACGCGTAACCAACTGGTCATTAAACCTTGGATCTGGTAAAAGTGGTCTTTTTTTGGCCTGTCTTTTTCTCATTTGTTGTTTTGTTTTCGCTAAACGCTAGTTTTAAGTAACGCTTAACCCGTTTTCATTTTTACTGAATGCTTTAAAACGCACTCTTACTTTTTAGGGCGTTTTGCTCCGTACTTAGATCTACGTTGCGTGCGGTCTGCAACACCAGCAGTGTCTAGCGCTCCACGCACAATGTGATACCTAACTCCTGGCAAATCTTTTACCCTTCCACCTCTAACCAATACTATCGAGTGCTCTTGGAGATTGTGACCCTCGCCTGGGATGTATGCGTTTACCTCTTTACCATTTGTAAGCCTTACCCTTGCTACTTTACGCATAGCAGAGTTAGGTTTTTTAGGCGTAGTAGTATATACACGCGTACAAACACCACGACGTTGTGGGCACGAATCCAAAGCAACCGATTTACTCTTCTTGGTTATTTTGGTCCTTCCTTTACGTACTAATTGTGAAATTGTTGGCATATAAATTATATTATTACTGTTTAAAAATAAAACACCCCTATTTTTAGGGGATGCAAATGTAGAATAATTTTTTTACTAATCAAACCATACTGAATTAATTTTCAGCACTCTTTCAATATTTTTTTTAGTTTAAATATGAAATAGCAAGTTGAAACGTTAGTTTTACAAATTAAACACTACAACTTTTTGAAAAAATTTTTCACCTTACTTATATACCTTAATATATATACGTGCTTTTTCGTAGCGGCGCAAGCGCAAGAATACACACTAAAAATAAAAGCCGAAAACCCACAGCAGCATTCCAGTTTAGACACCTTACAACTAATGCGTACCTTTAAGGATCTATCTCAATTAAACCCACAAACTGACTCGCTACAATTAAACTTGCAAAAACTTGGATATATAGAAAGCCAGTTAATTAAAATTCAAAAATACAACGATAGTGTTTTTACAGCTCGTTTTGCCCTCGGAAAAAAATACGAAAGCATTAAAATTTATTTTGACGAAAGATTTTTTACAAAAAAAGAATTACAACAAGCTAAGATTGCACCCAAGAATCAACATTTCATCATCCCCATAGAAAGTGTAACACAGGTTTTACAAAAACTAACAACTACAAAAAACCGAAAGGGTCAAGCTTTTGCAAAACTAAAACTCGCTAATTTTGAAAAGGACGCCTCGGGAAATCTATCTGCTACGCTTAAATTGTTAAATAATGAAAAGCGCTACATCGACTCGATTGTTATAAAAGGATACGAAAAATTCCCAAAAGCCTTTCTTCGGCATTACGCCGGAATTAAAAAAGGAAAAACCTTTGACCAAAAAAAACTTATAACCCAAAGCGAAAATTTAAACAGTCTTGGTTTTGTAACCACAACCAAATCGCCCGAAGTGTTATTCAGAAAAAATAAAACCAGCGTTTATTTCTACCTAAATAAAGAAAACAACAATCTTTTTGACGGGGTTTTAGGATTTTCAACCAATGAAGAAACACAAAAGCTAAAATTAAATGGTTACTTAAACTTACAACTAAATAATAATTTAGATTACGGCGAGCAACTGCTAATTGAATACAAAGCAGATGGCGAAGAGCAAATAAGTTTTAAAACCAAACTCGCCCTTCCCTATCTTTTTAAAACACCATTTGGCCTAAGTGGCGCGTTAAAAATCTTTAAAAGAGATAGCACCTACATAACCACAGAACAAGAAATACAAATTGACTATCAATTAAACCCAGAATCGAAGGCTTACATTGGGTACAGAGGAAACGAATCTAACAATTTATTAGACGAAATAATTGCGGGAGGCGCAATTGAAGATTTTAATTCAAAGTTTTTTATTGCTGGCGGCAGCTACACTAAATTGCAATCCAATAAACTTTTTCGGGAAAAGACTATAATTAGCCTAACTACCGGAATTGGTTCCCGCGACGCTAAAAATACAGCAGAAAACCAAGTAACATTTTCATCAACAATTGCTAATATTTTTAATTTAAATGCAAAAAACTCAATATATATTTTAAATAATACGAATGCTTTAATTAGCGAATCTTATTTAGAAAACGAACTTTTTCGCTTTGGCGGAATAAACAGTATTCGCGGATTTAATGAGAATAGTTTGGAAGCATCTCTCTATTCAACTATCAATACAGAGTATAGATATCAACTCACCAACAATGCATACATCCACTCCATTATGGACGTGGGTTATTTTGAAAATCAAACACTTAGTTTAAAAGAGCGTCTATACAGTTTTGGTATTGGTCTTGGACTAAACACTAAAACGGGGCTACTGCGTTTTAACATGGCAAACGGAAACACAGAAGGTAGTAGTTTCAAATTTTCGAAAACGAAAGTACACATCAGTATTTCATCAAAATTTTAACAGACCGCTTTAAAAAGCGCTATACCCTTGAAATAAAGTCAAAAATTGGGAGTAAATACTTGTGTAATTAACTTTTTATTGTGATTTTTGCCGTTGGCTAATTCAAATAATTTATAAAAATGAGAACAAAGTTTAGTGGAATTTTAACGCTATTGTTAGCGTTAGTTGTGCAGCTTACCTTCGCACAGCAAAAAACTATTACAGGTACGGTGACGGACGACACAGGTCTGCCATTGCCTGGTGCAAACGTTATAATTAAAGGAACAAACTCTGGAACACAGTCAGACTTTGATGGTAATTACACCATCGCTGCTGAAGTGGGACAGACTTTAACTTTTAGTTATGTAGGTTTTGACACTCAGGAAATAAAGGTAGGTGCTCAAAACAAAATTGACGTAACCTTACAGCCAGGTGAGAGCTTGAGCGAGGTTGTAGTTACTGGGTACTCTACAAAGAATCAAACAGTTCAGAACTCGGCAGTAGTGTCTATTTCTGCAACGGAACTTTCACAAATGGCGCCTACTACCAGTATTGACAATATGCTGCAAGGTAAGGCAGCCGGGGTACAGGTAACTGCTGCCAACGGTAAGCCAGGACAAGGAGCTTTCGTTCGTATTCGTGGTACAGGATCTCTTGTTGCAGGTGCATCATCTCCGTTGTACATTGTAGACAATGCTCCTATTAGAGAGCAAGATCTTGCAAATATCCCAAATGAGGATATTGAAAACATTACCATCTTAAAAGATGCTGCTATGACCGCAAGATACGGTTCTAGAGGATCTAACGGGGTTGTAATTATTACAACTAAAAGCGGTAACCGTAATAAAGATGCGGTTGTTCGTTTTAGCTCACGTTATGGTGTAAGTTCTAGAATCGAACCTAACTACACAATGATGTCTGCTGCTGAAAAAATGCAGTATGAGGCCGAAATGTATGCATTAGGTATTACTGGTGCTGCTTCACTTCCAGGTGTAACAACAGCTCCAGGATCGCCAGAGCGTCAATTTTTATTAGATAACGAAGTAGACTGGCAAGATTTAATCTTAAAAGACGGTATTGTTCAAAACAACAGTGTTTCTATTTCTGGCGGTGCTGAAAAAATGGACTACTACTTTTCTGTAACAAATGACAGAAATACTGGTATTATCGACCATATTGACGGTTTTGAAAGAACTGGTGTTCGTTTAAATGTAAATTTTGATGCTAAAGAATGGTTATCACTTGGTGTAAACGTAGGATACTCGAGAGCTATTAGTGATGAGCCAAGAGATAGAAACAACACTCAAAACCCATTTAGAGCAATGCTTGATTATAATGGTTATGAGACAGAATTTGTTATTGATGACAATGGTGATTTAGTTCTTGACGAAAACGGGAACCCAATCTATAACCCAACACATACTACCTTTCCAATTAGAGGCGCATTATTATCTGAGCCAAGCGAAGATATGGACAATACAACTCTTGGTAGTGTAGATGCTGTTGTTACTTTTAACGAGCACTGGAGCTACAATCTTAACGTTGCAGTAAACTGGTTAGCTCGTAGAAGAGAAAGTTATTCTAAGCCAGGTGGTATTTTGGATGCCCTTATTGGTGACCCAACGAAGCCAGGTAATAAATTTGATGACCAACAACACAGAGTTGACTTTACAGTTAGTAACCGTGTTAACTATAACCTATCTACAGACGACCATAACTTAAACGTTCTTGGTTTATATGAATTCAACATGAACGAATTCAACAGACAGTTTGTAAGAAGTATTGGTTTCCCATCTGCTTTATTAACTACACAATCTAACGCTGCCGAAGTTACAGTGGGTATCACAAACAGAAGTAGATTAACATTATTATCTTATGGTGCATTCGCAGACTACAGCTTTAAAGAGCGCTACTCTATTCAAGGTTCTGTGCGTCGTGATGGATCTTCAAACTTTGGTGAAGACGTAAAATTTGGTACTTTCTATAGTGGTAGTATTGGATGGAATGTTGCTAAAGAAAACTTCTTTGACGTAAGCTTTATCGATGATTTAAATCTTAGAGCTTCTTACGGATCTGTAGGTAACAGACTTGGTCTTACTAACTACGCTTGGCAAGGAACTGTAGGTTTTGGATCTTACCCAGGTGGGTCAAGTACAGAACCAGATAATGTTGAAAACCGCGACCTAAGCTGGGAAACAACTACTACAACTAACGTAGGTCTTGAGTTAAACATGTTTAACAACAGAGTTCGTACCGTTGCAGATTACTTTATTAGAAATACAACAGACTTACTTTTCAACATTCCTAAAGCAGACGAATCTGGTGTAGGTACTATTGCAGGTAACGTTGGTGATATTCGCAACAAAGGTTTAGAATTCTCTTTACAAGCAGATGTTTTCCGTTCTCCAGATTTCAAATGGACTTTAGGTGGAAACATTATTTTCTTAGACCACGAAATTGTGAAGCTTCCAGAAGGTGAAGATATCGATGCTGGAAACACTTTTAACATTCGTTGGAGTGAAGGACGTAAAATTAATGAGCACTACTTAATTCGTTATGCAGGTGTAGATCCAGCAACAGGTAGAGCACAGTTCTACGGTGGTGATGGTAACATCTACTTTGCTAACGAACTTCCTGAAGGCGAAAACCGTGTATTCCAAGGGAAATCTACAATTGCTGATAAAGAAGGTGGATTCTTCTCTAACATCACTTACAAAGGATTTGGATTACGTGCAGACTTCGTTTTCAAATATGGTAACTGGATTAACAACTTTATGCGTTCAGATCGTGAGTCTGATGGTTTAAACATTGCAGACAACCAAGCAACAGGTGCATTTAACTACTGGCAACAACCAGGAGACACAGGTGTGCTTCCAAGCCCAATTTATACTAATGAAGACTCATCAGTAATGGGTGCCTCAGACAGATGGTTAGAAAAAGGAGATTATATTCGTATGCGTAACATTACGCTTTCATATTCTTTCCCAAGCAAATACTTAGACAAAACGCCAATTAACTCTTTAAGACTTTATGTACAAGGACAAAACCTTTTAACCTTTAGTAAGTTCTGGGGTGATCCTGAAGTAGGTATTTCTTCTGGAGAGACTATTTCATTCGGAAATGCAGTTGCACCAGGTGAAGCAACTTTATATAGCTATCCAAATACCAAATCATTCCAATTAGGTCTGGATGTTAGTTTCTAATTTTAAAAAACAAGTTGATAAAATGAAAAAAATAATTTATAAAATAACAATTTTGGCCTTGATCGTTGGAGCTTTTACTTCCTGCGAGAAAGAATTGGACCAAATACCATTTGACTCATTTGGTAATGAGAACGCATATGTTACCGCTGCAGATTTTGAAAACGCTATTCGTGGTGTTTACGAGAGCTTAACTAACGGTGGTTTCTATGGTGGTAGCGATGCTGGCGGTATGTTAGACGCACCAGATGTATTATCAGACAACGTTACTTTTGCACAAAAAGGACGTGGTTCTAGAAGAAACCTTCACAACTGGCAATACGGTCCTGCAGATGGACCTATGTACGGCCTATATAGAGGAGCTTACGAATTAATTTATAGAGCTAACCTTTTATTAGCAAACAGCGAAGGTTTTGAAGGTGATAACAAAGAAAACGTTGTTGCTGAAGCAAAAGCGTTAAGAGCCCTTGCACATTTTAATATGGTAAGTTTCTACGGAAAAATACCAACCCAATCTGGTGATGCAAATGGTAGTTTAGGAATTGCTTACGTTACTGAAGCAGATGCAAATATTGAGCCTGCAAGAGAAACTGTTGGCGCTGTTTACAGCCAAATAGTTGCAGACCTTACCGATGCCGCAGCAGGAATTAACGAAACCAATGATGTTGGTCGTTTAAACAAAGACGCTGTTAACACACTTTTATCTAGAGTATACTTATATATGGGTGAGTGGCAAAAAGCAATTGATGCTGCTAACCGCGTAAGCACTCCAGTTGCACCACGTGCAGATGTTGTTGACGTTTGGGAAGATGCAAGCCGTTCTGGTTTATTATTTTACATTCCTAATGAACTTCCAATTTTTGGAATTAGCGTAGGGGTTGTATGGAGCCAAGGTGGTTTAACTAACTTGATTCCTGAGTATGTTGTTTCTTACGACTTATACACCACTTTTGCAGAAGATGACATTCGTAAAGATGCATATACAATGCAAGCCGCAAACAATGCTGATGGCTTGCAGTTTAACGCAATCAAAAAATTATTTGGTAGAACAGGACAAACTAACGGACAAGTAGATATTAAAATTCTACGTGCTGCAGAAGCTCACTTAAACAAAGCTGAAGCATTGTATAACCTTGGTCGTGAAGTTGACGCAAGAAATGCACTAGACGTGGTAAGAACTAAGCGTTACGAGACTCCTCCAAGTGGTGAGACTGGTACTGCGCTTCGCGATGCAATTAGATTAGAAAGAAGATTAGAATTCGCTTTCGAATACCAAAGATTCTTCGACCTTAAGCGTTGGGGTCTTGGTGTAGAGCGTGCAGGATTTGGTGACCTTGCCGATGGTAGTGGTACACCTTCAGATAACCAGTCGTTACCTGCTGGCAACTTTAAATTCCAATTACCAATAGCACAGAGCTCTTTAGATGTAAACCCTAATCTTGTTCAAAATCCTGGGTATTAATAATTTTTAAAAATCTATCAAAAATGAAAAAAGTTAATATATTACTCGTTGTTTTTGCACTAGCACTTGGTGTAGTATCGTGCGAAACGTATGACGATTATGATACAGAGCGTATGACCACAGTTGGTTTTGTTACGCTTACAAAGAACATTAGAGTACCAGATGGTGGATCTAAAACAGATAGTGTTGAAGTTTTTGTTTCTGACCTATCTAACGTAGCAAGAACTTTTAATGTAATTACGGTACCAGTAGATACCTTACCTGTTGATCCAGAAAATTACTCTTTTGAAGGAACGGTTACTTTTCCACCTAACACACGTAAAGTTAAATTTGGTGTTACAGGTATAGATAATTCTCTTGATGATACCAGAAGATTCTTTAAGCTTGCTATTGAAGGTGAAGCTAACGTAGTATCTGGCGGTAGATCACAAATAGGACTTAAAAAATAATTTTTTAGTTCTTTAAACTTTAAAGCACCTCTTTTTAAGAGGTGCTTTTTTTTATTCTTTAAATTGAATAAAATAATTAATAAGATAATCTAAGTATCTTTGCCAATCAATAAACAACAAAAGCATTATGCAAGACAAAACCAATACAATTTTTGGAATCTATCCAGTTAAAGAGGCATTAGCTTCAAACGTTAATTTCGACAAGGTGTTTATCCAAAAAGGAATTGAAAACGATAAAATTGAAAGTCTTGTAATTGCTCTGGAAAAGGCAAATGTAAACGTAAATGTTGTTCCTGTTGAAAAGCTAAATAGACTTACAAAAGGAAACCATCAAGGCATTGTTGCCCTTACTTCGCCAGTGGCTTTTCATTCTTTAGAATCAATAGTTGAAACTACGTTAGAAAAAGATAGCACTCCCCTCTTCCTTATTTTAGATCAAATTACCGATGTTCGAAATTTTGGAGCGATTTTACGTACCGCAGAATGTACAGGAGTCGATGCCGTAATTATTCAAAAATCGGGTGGCGCACCCGTTACGGGCGATACCGTAAAAACTTCGGCAGGTGCTATTTTTAATATTCCTATCTGTAAAGTAGACCATATTAAAGACGCCATTTTCTACCTTCAAGGTTCTGGTATAACTACCATAGCCGCCACCGAAAAAACCAATACCAATTTATATTCTTTAGAACTTACACAACCCTTGGCTATTGTTATGGGATCTGAAGGTAAAGGCATTTCAAAATCGGTACTTAACCTAGTCGACAAAAAAGCATCTTTACCACTCCTTGGCGAAATAAACTCACTTAATGTTTCGGTTGCTTGCGGCGCCTTTTTATACGAAGTAATTAGGCAAAGGCAATAATATTATTTATTCGGTTCCGCCTTCCGAATCTTTTTTTAGCGTGTAAACAATTTTAATGGGTTTTGACGAAGCATTATTCGTTCTCTCGTTATTATTATTTGTAGAATGCAAAGTAATTTGAGAGTCTACTACATCTTCTTTGGGGGTTTCAATAAAATTTCCGTTTTCATCAAACTGCTGTAAAAAAGGATCGTCATCGGGGTTGTACTCTTCTCTTTCCCATTCGTATTTTTTCCTTTCAATAGGCGCACTTTTAAAAATAAAAGCGAATAAAAACCCTATAATAAAGCCAGATAAATGTCCTTCCCAAGAAATAGTAGGATCAACAGGAAAGACATACCAAAACATACCGCCATATAGAAAGACAACCACCAAAGCCAGTGCTGTAAGTTGATATTGTTTTGAAAAAATTCCTTTAAAAAATAAAAGTGCAACAAGCATATAAACTACGCCACTCGCGCCAATATGCAAGGACGATCTGCCAATTAGCCACGTGGCAATTCCGGTTAATAAAAGGCCAAAGAATAACACCTTCCATCTAATATCTCTGTAAAAATAAAATAGCGCCACGGTAAGCACAAATAAGGGAATAGAGTTATTAAATAAATGTTTTAAACTTCCGTGAACAAACGGACTAAATAAAACGCCGCGTAATCCTTCGAGCGTACGCGGATAAACTCCAAATACATTAAAGTTAAAATTAAAACGCATTTCAACCCAGTAAATAATCCATAAAACCATTACAAATAGCAATGGAAAACCTATGGTATCTACAGAAAATTTTAATGACTTGGATTGTTGCATAATAGACAGTTTACAATAAGTACTCCTAATTGTAAATTTATGATAAATTGTCAGTGAAAGGCATGTTTTAATATTGTAATTTTGAAACCTATGAATGCACCGCTTGCCGAAAGAATTCGCCCTACAACCCTCGAAGGCTATATGAGTCAACAACATTTAGTTGGCCCTAATGGCTCTTTAAATTCACAGTTAAAAACTGGAATGATTCCTTCTATAATTCTGTGGGGACCACCCGGAACGGGAAAAACAACCTTGGCAAACATTATAGCCAATCAAAGCGGACGCCCTTTTTATACCTTAAGCGCTATAGATAGCGGTGTTGCCGCCGTACGCGAGGTTATTGAAAAGGCAAAAAAAAGCGACAATCTATTTTCAACTAAAAACCCAATTTTGTTTATAGACGAAACCCATAGATTTAGTAAATCGCAACAAGATTCATTGCTGGGCGCCGTAGAAAAAGGATGGATTACCCTAATTGGTGCCACAACCGAAAATCCCAGCTTTGAGGTTATTCCGGCACTGCTTTCGCGCTGTCAGGTTTATGTATTAGAACCTTTTAGCAAAGAAGATATGGAAGCGCTATTAAATCGTGCTATTCATGAAGATGAAATATTATCGGCAAAAGATATTTCGCTCAATGAAACCGAAGCCTTAATACGTCTTTCGGGAGGCGATGCCCGAAAACTTCTTAATATTCTTGAGCTTATTGTACTTTCTGAAACCGATAAAAAAGTAATTATCACCAATAAAATGGTGCTTCAAAAAGTACAGCAAAACACTGTGCTTTACGATAAAACAGGCGATCAACACTACGATATTATTTCGGCATTTATAAAATCCATCCGCGGAAGCGATCCTAATGCAGCTGTCTATTGGTTGGCTAGAATGATTGAAGGTGGCGAAGATTTAAAATTTATTGCGCGAAGAATGGTTATTCTATCGTCCGAAGATATTGGTATGGCAAATCCTAACGCGTTGTTACTGGCAAATAGTACCTTTCAAGCAGTGAGTACAATTGGCTATCCCGAAGCTCGCATCGTTTTAAGTCAATGTGCTATTTATTTGGCAACTTCACCCAAAAGCAATGCCTCGTATAAAGCAATTGGCGAAGCCCAGCAATTAGTTAGGCAAACGGGAGACTTATCTGTACCGCTATCCATTAGAAACGCACCTACAAAGCTTATGAAGCAATTGGGTTACGGAAAGGAATATGAATACGCACACAATTACGAAGGTAATTTTGTACCCCACGAGTTTCTACCAAAAGAAATTGTAGGCACTAGCTTTTACAAACCTGGAAATAACGCCAAGGAAAACAATTTAAAAACGTATTTAAAGAAATTGTGGAAGGATAAATATCAATTTTAATCTACTAAACGAAATGTATTCTTCGCTTCTGCGTCCATTATAGTAAGATTGCCCATTCCATCAAAAGACGCATTAAAAACCTTTCCGTTTGTATCAATAAATTTAACTACAGCTCCCATTACAATAATTTTCCCTTTTAAAAGCAACCCGTTTTCTGCAGTTTCAGTTTCCTGATAAAGTGAATAGCCTTCTGAAGTTTTTCGAAGTAAATACGTTTTATCGGCATTAGAATAAGTAGAAAATTTCGCCTGCGGAAGCGTATTGTAATTGGCAGAATTTGGCGCTAATTTATTATCGTTATTTTGAATATTGGGTTCAGAAATTTCCATTTCAGTAGTTTTTACAACAGAGCTAACATTTTCTGAAGCCGAAAATTCTTTTTGATTAACATCTAAAAGTTCAATGCTGTTAAAAGCCTTTCTAAGGGCATCTTGGTAACTTTTAATATATTCTTTGTACTTGCTTTTACCTTCTTGACTCCGGTATATTTCAACCCCATTGCAGTCATTAAGTACTATTTGAAGCTTGGTACCAAAAAGTGTTTTTGCCTCCTTAACGTTGGCATATAACCCAGCACAACGGTCTGCAGCAGGGGCTGCTTTAGCCATATACGCATTAAAACCATTTTTTTTAAAATAGAACTGCGTCATCGAGTTTAAGTTGTATTCGTCTTTATATTTTAAAAAGTCGAATTGTTCTGGCACAATCACAAAACTATATTCATTTAAATCAAAATTTTGAGAAATAGCATTTTTAGAAAGTAATAAAATGCTTAAAAACAATAGAATTCGTGTCATTCGTCGTCTATTTTAATATTAAATCCTAATTGTAAAGATACGCTTTTTGCTTTTGCAAGATTATTGTATCGTAAAAGGTTATCTGCTGCCAGATAAAAATTGACCTTCCCAATATCTGCGGCAATACCCAGGCCCACATTCGAAGACGAAAACGAATCTACCGTATAAGTTGCTTTGGCTGAAAGAAAGTTTGAAATACGCCTATAATAAAACAATGTCCCCGCCATTTGCGGCCCTTGTGGCCTAAAAATTGAATAAAATTGCAATCCTACATTTTGTTTGTGCAGCTGACTACCATCCATATTTAAGCAATCGCAGGGGCCAGAGCTATTAAAAATCCCAAAACCGTAAGTAATTGAAGCATTAAATTTTAAGGGTCGAAGTTGGGTATACGATGTTGTAAGCGTATCTAATGCAAGCTCGTTTTTAATTTCATCTTCTAAATTATCATAATAAGGCAAGGTTGCTTCCCCATCGCTTAAGGGTGGAAAAATTAAATTAATTCCGTCTAAGGTATAGGTACCGTGAGCCCTATAATTTTCAACATCTTTTGTGTGAAAAATAGCACCAACATCTAAAGCACTTGCCGAAAAACTCCAAGCGTCATTTATTTCGTAGTTCATTCCAATATCCACTCCTACTCCCAAGTTTCCACCAAACAGTGCTCTCCCTAAAATATCACTGGTAACATCGCCAGAATTTTCGCTATCGGTAAGCGAAGCATAACCCGAGGTTTGAAGGTTTAAATCGGCGTTTTGAATGGTGTGTTCGTAAATGTTTTCGGCGTCGGGTCCGCCTAAAGAAGTTGTAAAAGTACCTCGGTTGTCTACACTTCTAAAACTTATCATACTCGAATAGATTTTTAAACGCGAACCAAGTGTTAATCGTTTTGAAATCTTTTTATTGACACCAAAGTGGAACACCGTTGTTAAATCTCCGGTTGCACTTATTTCACCCAAGTTAAACGGATAGTCTAAATAATCTCGGTTACCTTCCCACGCCAAGATTGCCAAATCTTTTGGGAAGTAACTTATAAAATCTAACTCTTGGAAAATTCCTCCCGAAAAATAAATTTCGTTTCGTGCGCGCCATCCAAAATTAATTAGCTCAAGTTGCTGTGTAACTGTAAAAAAGTCTGTATTATCCATTTCAAAAATGGCCGTTCTAATTCTGTCGTTTATACTTCCGGCTTCATCTTTAAAAATATCATAAGCGGTAACGCCCGAAGCACCGCCGTTTACGTGTATTTGAGACAAAAACGGAACGCCAAAGTGTTTTTTTTGTGTTACGTGGCTACCAGGATTGAGCATTAAAGATTGTGGGACAGCATCAAAACCATAGAGAATTTGCTTGTTTTGACCCATAGCCAAAACCCCCACTAAACACAGTATGTAGGTTAAAAAATATCGCATTCGTTAATTTTGCAGAAAGTAGGTTGTTTTTGATTTTAAATTTAGATCGCCCTCAAGGTTTTGACTGGATGAATCTATGGCAACGGTAACTACCACTTTATTTGCTTGAGTAAGTTTAAAAATATCGGCGTTTTCAACTATTTCGGTGTATTCGGTAATAACAGGTGTGGCAGGTTGGCCTTCGTCAACGCGGGTTCCGGCTACATAAGCCGTATCGTTGGTTTCGCTTAAAAATTGAAAATCGACTTGAAAATTGCGAGGAATACTGTTGGTGAATTTAAAGTAAAATTCGGCTTTTTGTAATCTATCTTGCAGTTCGCCATCGTTTAAAAAGCGAATTTCTGTAGTATCGGTTACACTAAGAATAGGATTTGAATTTATAGAATCGTAAAAATTATTTGCCGATAGATTAAAGTAAATTAAGTCTAACTCAATAATTGGTGTTAGCGCAACATCTTCGGCTTGATTAAAATCTGTATCTCGTACGCAACTTGTAAAAAAGAGGCATATACAAATTACTACAATAGGTTGGAGCAAAGCTTTGTTCATAATTGGGGATAAAGTGCTTATTGTTAACGCATTTCAAAATAAAATATTATTACAAATATTGTTTTATTTCAGAAAGTTTATAAATTTCAAGATTAGTGTCTGGAACCCTTTGTTTACGGTAATTAAAAAATAAAGTGTGCATTCCTACATTTTGAGCACCAATAATATCGGCTTCAAAACTATCGCCAATCATCATACTATTTACAGAGCTTACCGAAGCCTTTGTGAGGGCACTTTCAAAAATTATAGGGTGCGGTTTTTTTAATCCTGTTTCTTCTGAAGTAGTTACAGTTGAAAAGTACTTTTTTATTCCGCTATTTAATAATTTTAAATGCTGAACTTCTTCAAAACCATTGGTAATTATATGCAGTTTATAACGCGAAGCCAAATAGTCTAAAACCGAAATAGCATCTGAAAAGAGGTGGTTGTCGCCGGGCAATTCGTCTATATACGTTTGGGCAATAGCATCGATAGTTTCTGTCTCAAATGTTAAATTAAATTTGTCAAAAGCATCTGTAAGTCTGCCTCTGCGCAGTTCTAATTTTGAAACGCGATCTTCTCTAAATTTTCGCCAATATTCTAAGTTTATAGGCTCATAAACCGGTAAAAATTCGTCTAAAGAAAGGTTTATATTGTGTTTAAAAAACACACGCTTAAAAGCTAAAGCCGAATTTTTATCAAAATCCCAAAGTGTATGATCTAAGTCGAAAAAAACGTCGGTTATATTTTTATGAGGCATATTTTTGTAGTTTTTCTGAAAAGATAGCGCGCCATAATTTATTGCTTTCTTCAGAAGAAAAATCTTTGTTTGAAAAAATCATGGTAAAGGTACCATTTACGTTATTAACACTCGTAAGAATGTTATTGATGGTTTTTTCAATATCTGAAGTATATTTTTTGTTAAACGCATTGGTAGTCATAGCCGCAGGGTGTACTACGAGTGGCGTTTTAATTTCGTAATCCAAATCGTAAAAAAGAAATGGCGTACAAGTACCGGCTCTAAATCCCACAGTTTCTCGAAATACCATGGTAAAATCGCGGTGCACCTCCAACTCTACTAAATGGCGATAAATATCTGGCAGATTTACTAAAAACTCGGCATTGATTGAACAATTTAAAGAACGGTTTGTAATTGCTTCCAACCGTTGTTTTTCACTTTTTAACTCGCGGTATTTGCCCAACGCATTAAACGAAAATATTAGGCCTACATCGTGGTAATCGGCCACATATTTAATAAGCAATTTAAACTTTTGCCTATGCGTATTCATACTTTCATTAAAGGTGAGTGCATTTCCTAAAAGAAAAAAAAATGTAACCGTAAAGTTACTGCGATTGGCAATATTTATTATCCATTTAAAACTGTCTAAAGGATCGCGCTTTAAACCCAAAATAACCTGCGTTCTATTAATAATACTTTTAAACTTGGCGCGAAACAAACTATTAAAATAGCCCACCACAGAGCGGAATAATCCTTTTTGCCTGTAAGCATAGGGTTGGGCGGCAGTAACCACTGGGTGAATTGTAATTTTTTTTTCTGGAAAATTCATTGAAGGAAAGGTTTCCAACAGTTTATCTTTAAAAATATACGCCCAAATATCTACAATGGGTTGCTCTAAAAAACCTTCTTTAAACGCTAAACTTTCGGTAGCCATAAACCTGCCCGATTCGTCTTTAACGTGGGGTAAATACTCTTCGTAGCGGCTTAACATAAAAAAACTGGCAGCAAAAATATCGAACGGAAGGGCACTACTATTTGAAACCGAAAAAAATCCGAAGGTATCGCCCCATTTTTTAACAGTTATATCTACAGCCTCCAAACCTTGTTGCTCGAGCAAGCCGTGACTTTGAAAAAAGAGCTCGTTGCCCAATGGTTTTTTTCCGTACGAAATTTTTGGTCCACCGTGCGCAATAAACTCCTCAATTGCCGAAGTAAAAACCACATCAACCCCCAAAATACGCAAACAAATGTGCTTAAAAATATAAGAAATTCGCGGGGTTAGGTTTTTCGTGTAGATTAACAGCATAGAGGGTTACAAAATATTTTCGTCTGCAAAGCTAAAGTACGATTTTTCAGTAATTATAAGGTGGTCTAAAACTTTAATATCTAAACTATCGCCCGCAAGTTTTAATTTCTTTGTGAGCTGAATATCGGCTTGGCTGGGTTTTAAAGTACCCGATGGGTGATTGTGTGCCATAATTATCCCCACGGCACCCAATTGCAAAGCTTCTTTAAACGCCAAACGTACATCAACAATAGTACCGGTAATCCCACCTTTACTTAATTGTACACATTTTATAACCTTATTTGAATTGTTAAGATAAAGTATCCAAAACTCCTCGTGCGGAAGCTCTCCAATTATTGGCTGTAAGAATTCAAAAACAGACGTACTAGACGTTATTTTTTGTTTTTCTAAAGCCGCTCCTGCCCTACGCCTTCTGCCTAATTCTAAGGCTGCAACAATACAAATTGCCTTAGCCTCTCCAATTCCTTTAAACTTCATTAAATCAACAATGGAACATCTTCCCAGCTCGTTCAGGTTGTTTCCAACGGCACCTAAAATTCGCTGACTTAAAGAAACGGCACTTTCGTTTCGATTTCCTGAACCAATTAAAATTGCAATTAATTCGGCATCGCTTAGTGCAATTCGGCCTTTTAAAAGAAGTTTTTCCCGTGGCCTATCATCTTCATTCCAATGTTTTATAGAAAAAGAGCTGTTTTCTTCCATAGCATCCTAGTTTATAATAAAATACAATTATAGCTGCATAAATTACGTAATCTTTTGTAAAACAGCGCAATACATTCACTATCTTTAAATTTAGAAAATATATTTTTGATTAAATTTTTAAAACTTTTACTATGAAATCACTATTCGATAAACCGGCTTATACCGAAGTAAACGACCGAATTAACTTACTTTCAGAAAATTCTAAAAACCATTGGGGAAAGATGACGGTAGGACAAATGTTGCATCATTGTCAAGCCCCACTAAACATTATTCTGGAAAAAAACGACTACGGTATGAAACCTAATTTTTTGGTGAAATTGTTTTTTAAAAAAATGCTTTACAACGATACACCCTTTAAAAAAAAATTACCAACCGCAAAGTTTTTAAGAGAAACGGAACCGCGAGATTTTAATTTTGAAAAGGACCAACTTTCAATGCTACTCAACGAATTTAAAGACCAAAGCGAACGAGAAAACTGGGGTGCGCATCCAGCATTTGGAAGATTAACTAAACAACAGTGGGGACAAATGCAGTATAAACATTTAGACCACCATTTAACGCAATTTGGAGTGTAGTAATTTTTAAAATTTGAATAAACCTCGAATATCATAAATCGCTGATTTACATAAACATAACTTCTTAACATACATCAATGCGCAGGAGGATTTTAAGGTTTAAATTTGCTTGAAAATAGAATTTTAAACCTTAAAAATATATAATATGAAAACAAATTGGAAAGTAGATCCCTCGCATTCAGAAATTGAGTTTAAAGTAAAACACATGATGATTTCTACAGTTACAGGTAGTTTCTCTGAATTTGATGCTGATGTTGAAGCAGCAGACGAAACGTTTAAAAATGCACAGTTTACATTTAGCGCCAAAATTGATTCTATTAGCACCCGAAATGACGATAGAGATACACATTTAAAATCTGACGATTTTTTTAACGCCGAGAAATTTCCGAAGCTTACATTTCAATCTAAATCATATGACGGCGAAAAGATGGTGGGCGATTTAACCATTAGAGATGTTACCAAAGAAATTACGTTAGAAGTAGATTTTAATGGTATTGTTGAAGACCCCTACGGTCAAACAAAAGCTGGATTTGAAGCTACAGGTACTATTAACCGAAAAGATTTTAACTTAAACTGGAGCGCAGTAACCGAAGCAGGTAATATTGTGGTAAGTGATAAAGTTAAGTTAATTGCGAATTTACAGTTTGTAAAGCAATAGTATATTGATATAATTATTAAGAAGGTCGGTAAATTAATGCTTCACATCGAAAGATCGATCTGGAATTAATTATCGACCTTTTTTAATTGAAAAAAAATTTGAATATGAAAACTACATATCATAAAGCCGAAACACGAGGGCACGCAAACCACGGCTGGTTAAATTCGTACCACTCTTTCAGTTTTGCAAATTATTACAATCCCGAACGTATGAATTTTGGGGTTTTGCGGGTTTTAAACGACGATAGAGTTTCAGAAAGCATGGGATTTGGCACGCATCCGCATAAAAACATGGAAATAGTTTCAATTCCGCTAGAAGGCGATTTAAAGCACCGTGATAATATGGGGAATGAAACGGTGATAAAAGAAGGCGATATTCAAGTAATGAGTGCCGGTACAGGGGTAATGCATTCTGAGTACAATAACAATCCGGATAAGCCGGTTAAGTTTCTACAAATTTGGATTATCCCGAATAAACAAGATGTAGAGCCACGGTACGATCAAGTAACTATTTCAGAAAATGAAAAGCCCAATGATTTTCAACAAATACTATCGCCAAATAAAACAGATGATGGGGTTTGGATATATCAAGATGCTTGGTTTCATTTGGCTCAATTTAACCAAGGAGTAACAAAGGAATATACCCTAAAAAAAGAAGGAAACGGCGTTTATGTTTTTGTACTTGAAGGCCAGGCGCAAATAGGCAACCAAATACTTAATAAAAGAGACGGTTTGGGCGTTGAAAACACCAATGCTTTTAGTATTGAAGCACTCGAAGATTCGCGAATATTACTTATGGAAGTGCCTATGTCGCTTCCGTCTTAAAAGCAAAATAGATTAATTACAAACAGAAAAGATGCAATTGAAAGCGCTATCAATAGCAGTAATTACAGCCCTATTTATTAATGCTTGTAACGAAAAACCAAAGCAGGAAAGTAATGAAATTAACACTACAGAAACTGTTAAACCAGCGAGTGACGAAATTATAAAAACCACCACAATTAGTAAAAATGGTGATGAGTTAAAGCTCCTGTTTAATAATACCAAAGGAACGGCAACTGCCAACTTTAATGGAGAAACCATTGAACTAAAAGCACAAAAAGCAGCATCGGGGTATTGGTATAAAAACAAGAATTACGAATTACAAGGAAAAGGCAATAACGTAGAACTAAAAAAAAATGGCAAAGTTATCTTTTCGCACACCGAAGATGTTGAAACCGTTGAATATAAAAATGACGCCGGACAAACGCTTAACGTAACATATAATAACACAACCGGTACTGCAAAGGCGTATTTAAACGGTGGCGAACAAATTAACTTAGAAGCGCAAAAAGCCGTTTCGGGAATTTGGTATAAAAACGATCAATATGAATTAAGTGGAAAAGGCAAAAAAGTTACCTTACTAAAGGACGGAGAAACGGTTTTTAAGAATTAAGTTGCTCTCTTTTTCCGAAATTTAAATAAAAAAGCGGGAGTACCTTTGTTTATAGGCGTCCCGCTAATTTAAAAGTGACCGCGGAGGGATTCAAACCCCCAACCCTCAGAGCCGAAATCTGATGCGCTATTCAGTTGCGCCACGCGGCCATTTGTGAAAATATTTTACAAATGTAATTTTAAAATCTTATAACTTAACCCTTTTGAAAACTATAATTTTTACTTTTTAAAAGTTACGATAGCTTAGATTTTACTACGGTAGAAATAGTTTTTCCATCGGCTCTACCAGCCAATTTTTTAGATGCTAAGCCCATTACTTTGCCCATATCGCCCATTGATGATGCGCCTGTTTCGGCAACAATTTCATTTACTATTTTTTCTACCTCTTCTTTACTTAATTGCTGCGGTAAAAATTGTTCAATTATTTTGGCTTGTGCCAATTCTGGTTCAGCCAAATCATCACGGCCCTGCTCTTTGTAAAGCGCAGCGCTATCTTTGCGTTGCTTTACTTGTTTTTGCAACAGTTTAATTTCGTCTGCTTCACTAATTTCAGTTTTTGAACCAGATTCGGTTTGGGCCAAAAGAAGAGCAGATTTTACAGATCGCAATGCCTCCAAAGCTTGCGTATCTTTTTCTTTCATTGCAACTTTCATTGCTTTCATTATTTCAGTTTGTAAGCTCATCTTAAGTGTTTTTTTAATAGCGTACGAAGATACTTAAATATAGGAAAATCTAAAAAAGTTTAAAGTTAGTTTTTAATAGCAAAGCGATAAAAAAAGTCCCGAATTTAATAACTAAATTACGGGACTTGCATTAAGTGTAAACCTTCAGTTTAATCTACATTGTCGTGTAAAAACGAGTTATTGCGACGCAATTCTATATCGTCGTCTTCGGTATTAACCGAGGTGCGCGAAATATTAGATTCTGCTTGTGTATCTTTTAAATCAATCCCCATTCGTTTATAGGCCGGCTGCTTTTCAATTTCATCTATTCTAGACGGACTGTTTTTAAACTTGTAGTTAAACTCTTTCATCTTTCTTTTTCGTTCTTCGGCTCTATCGCTTAGAATTTTTGAAATTGGAGAATTCATTGGGTCCTCAACTTCTTTAGTTTCTGGCTCACTAACATTTGTATTGGCAACGGTGCGCTTTTCAAAAACTATTTCTTCATCAAGCTCTTCAGTCATTGTTTCTTTTTTGGCCGAAGCTTTGTTTAAATGATCTTCCATTTCTTGGTAGTCGTCTAAACTATATCGCTTAATACCTTGGTCTGAAACTTCGGTAACAGGCACTACTTCTACGTGGTCTCTTACTTCAATTTTCTCGACTTCAGAATTTGAAATAGTTGACTCCTTTTCTTCCACTTCTTTTTTTGAAGGTTGCGAATCGTTAATTGGCAAATCGAACATTAAAATTTGTTCGTCTGCATTATTTACTTCTTTTTTAGGAGGTTGTTCTTTTTCAACCTCTTCTTTTTTATTGGCTTCAACAATTACAAATTCATTAACATTAACCTTATTTACAGCTAATTGATCAAAATCTTCAATGTTATTTGCTTTTACCTCGTCAAAAGAAACGTCGATATTTTTAATTAAGTCTGAAGTTTCAACATAGCCTTTAAACGGTTCTTTAGGTTGTAATTCTTCATCGTCAAACAGCGTGTGTTTAATAACCGGTGGCTGCGAGGGTTTAGGTTGTGTTGCCTTAGGTTCTTCGGGAAGTTTAATAGGCCTAGCAGTGGCTTTGGGGGTTAAATCTTGCTCTGCTTTTTGCTCGTCTTCTAGCGTGTGGATTATCTTTTTAGTTTCGGTATTTACAATTTCATTTTGTTGTTCTACATTAAAACCAGTAGCAATAACCGTGATTGAAATGGAGCCTTCCAAGCTTTCTTCTTCGCCTACACCCATAATGATATTGGCGCTATGACCGGCTTCATTTTGAATGTGATCACTTATTTCACCAATTTCATCGATGGTAATTTCATCGGAACCAGATACGATAAGCAGCAATACATTTTTGGCTCCTTTAATTTTATTATCGTTTAATAATGGCGAATCTAACGCCTTGCCAATAGCCTCTTTGGCTCTGTTAGCACCCGAAGCCGTTGAGCTACCCATAATTGCCGTACCGCTATTTGCCAATACCGTTTTAGCATCGCGAAGGTCAATATTTTGGGTGTAGTGATGTGTTATAACTTCGGCAATTCCACGAGCAGCGGTGGCCAAAACTTCATCAGCTTTCGAAAATCCGGCTTTAAAACCTAAATTTCCATAAACTTCGCGTAATTTATTGTTGTTAATAACTACCAAAGAATCTACATTTTGACGTAGATTTTCTACACCAATTTGTGCTTGGTCGTTTCTTGTTTTACCTTCAAACTGGAAAGGAATAGTTACAATACCAACCGTTAAAATATCTAAATCTTTGGCCATTTTGGCTATGATTGGAGCAGCACCGGTACCTGTACCCCCACCCATACCAGCGGTAATAAAAACCATTTTGGTATTTGTGGTTAACATGTTTCTTATCTCCTCAATGCTCTCTACGGCAGATTGCTCGCCAATCTTAGGGTTTGCACCAGCACCCAGCCCTTCGGTTAGGGAAATTCCTAACTGAATTTTATTTGGAACAGGGCTGTTTTCTAAAGCTTGCGAATCTGTATTACAAATTACAAAATCTACTCCCTTTATACCCTGCGAGAACATATGGTTTATCGCATTACTACCACCGCCGCCAACACCAATAACTTTAATTACGTTTGATTGGTTTTTTGGCAGATCGAATGAAATGTTTTCAAATTCTGTGTTGCTGCTCATAATATTATTTTTTAATGCAATTTTTTATTTCTTTTTCTCTTTCAGACCAATTATTTATTCGAATAATATTTTACTCTGCGTTGTCTAAAAATTCTTTAAACTTTTCGGCCCAACGGTCAAAAAATCGTTTAGATCTTTTCTCTTCTTTTACAACTTCGGTTTCCTCATCGGTTGTTTCATCGTTCTCTGTTTCAGCCTGTGGTTGCTCAGTTGCAATTTCTTCTTCGGTTGGAAATCTTTTCATCAACGAAGATTTTTCTTTACTTTCCAAGCTATTTAAAACCAAACCTACAGCAGTAGCATACATTGGGCTTGTGGTTTCTGCATCGCTATCGCCCGCCAAATGTTCGTTAGGATAACCAATTCGGGTATCCATGCCTGTAATGTATTCTACAAGTTGTTTTATATGCTGAAGTTGCGCCCCACCCCCGGTGAGTACAATACCAGCAATTAATTTTTTCTTTTGTTCTTCAGGCCCGTAGTTTTTAATTTCCATAAAAACTTGTTCTACAATTTCGATAACACGAGCGTGAATTATTTTTGATAGGTTTTTTAAACTTATTTCTTTAGGTTCTCTGCCGCGTAAACCTGGGATAGAAACAATCTCGTTGTCTTTATTTTCGCCCGGCCACGCCGAACCAAATTTAATTTTTAGAAGTTCGGCTTGTTTTTCAATAATAGAACACCCTTCTTTTATATCTTCTGTAATTACATTTCCTCCAAAAGGAATTACAGCTGTATGACGAATAATTCCGTCTTTAAAAATTGCCAAATCTGTTGTTCCGCCCCCTATATCGATAAGCGCAACGCCGGCTTCTTTTTCTTCTTGGCTTAAAACTGCCTTTGCCGATGCTAACGGCTCTAAAGTGATTGCCGAAAGTTCTAAACCAGCACTCTTAATGCATCTTCCTACATTGCGAATTGAAGATACTTGCCCAACAACAACGTGAAAATTTGCTTCAAGCCGCGCCCCGTACATCCCAATGGGCTCTTTAATTTCTGCTTGGCCATCAACTTTAAAATCTTGTGGTAAAACATGTAAAATTTCTTCGCCAGGAAGCATAACAAGTTTATGAACCTGGTTACACAAACGGTCTATATCTTCTTCTTTTATTACATCTTCGCCATTGGTTCGCGTTATGTAATCACTGTGCTGTAAGCTTCTAATGTGTTGTCCTGCAATACCCACTACAACTTCCTGAATTTTCATTCCAGACGAAGTTTCGGCATCTTGTACTGCTTGTTGAATAGATTGAATAGTTTGGGTAATATTATTTACCACACCTCTATGAACACCTAAGCTTTTTGCTTTACCAATACCCAAAACCTCCATTTTGCCATAATCGTTTTTTCTACCAATCATCGCAACTATTTTGGTAGTTCCAATATCTAATCCTACAGCAATATTATCATTTTCCATGGCTTAATTTTTTTGTGGCAATAACCTGATTATCAAATTTTAGATTTACCATCTTGTACCCAAACAACGTACTATCTTTTTTTGTTTTTTTAAAAAACGCTTTAAAATTTTGAAATTTTTTATCTATGTTTTCTGGCTTCCCAAAAAGCAGTTTTAAATCGGTTTTTCGCAGTTTTAAAATGATACTACCATCATTGTTTTGATGAACTCCTATTACACTCTTCTTCATAAATTCATCGTTTTCTATTTTTAGAAGTAGTGGGGTTACTTCTTTAAAATTATTTTGCGAACTACCAGTAACTAATGGCACTCTTGCCGAGTATACTTGCGACAGCGGCATTTTTAAACCATCTGCATCTATATAAAAATCTGGCGAGGCAGCTACTCTTCCAACGGGTTTGCGCTGTTCTATTTTTGCACCAAGCCTCCCATCTACAGATACATAGACTTGTGCATCGCGTACCATTGGATTTTTAAGTAGACGCTGCTCCATCTCTTTCAAAACTAAAGTTTCTTTAGCTATGGTCGTAACCTTTCCATTAATTTGTATCAACAATTTATTAACGGTGTTATAGCTTATAAACGGGCTATTTTCATCAACAAAATCAACCGTAATATCTTTAATATTTCTAGCTTCATTTCGCTTTTTTGTGAAGCTGAACAAAAAAGCTAATAATCCTAGCAAAACAATAAATTTTATTATTTCTAAACTACGTTTCATTATTTAGTTTTTTTGTTAATTGGTTAACTTCGGCACCTATATCGCCTGCGCCAACCAGCAATTTTATTCTACATTTTGATGCTTTTAAAACCTCGTACAATTCATCTTTTTTAACTAGTTTTTTATCGTTATTCGGTATTCTGTTTAATAACCACAAAGCGTCAATTCCATCAATAGGTTCTTCTCTCGCAGGGTAAATATCGAGCAGAACCACTTCGTTAAAATGTGAAAGACTTTTAGCAAATCCTTCGGCAAAATCTCGAGTTCTACTAAATAAATGGGGTTGAAAAACAATTTGCTTTTTATCGCTTGGATACATCTCTGCTACAGCTTGGTAAAGCGCATCGAGCTCTGTAGGATGATGGGCGTAATCGTCTATTAAAACTAAATTTTCACTTTTTATTTTATACGAAAATCGTCGTTTTACGCCTTTAAAAGACGCCAATGCTTTGGGTAGGCAACCGGTTGGGGAGCCTGCTTTAATTGCCATACCCAAAGCCATGATGGCATTAGAAAGATTGTGATGCCCAGGAAGGTGAAACACTAAATTTGCAAGTGTTCCTTCGGGTGTTTTTAAATCAAAATGATATGCACCATTTTTAATCTGAATATTTTTCGCACTATAATCTGCATCGGTATTTATAGCCACGGTTGCTCCGGGCAATGGAATGCCTTGCTTTGTAAATATGCAGCTTTTATCTTCTACTAAAGATGCAAAGCTGTTAAAAGCATCCTCTATTTGCGATGCATCGCCATAGATATCTAAATGGTCTGCGTCTATTGAAGTAATACAAGCAACGTCTGGTTGCAATTGTAAGAATGACCGGTCAAATTCATCGGCTTCAACAACAGTAATTTCATTGCCGCGGTAAATAAAATTTGAATCGTAGTTTTCAGCAATCCCCCCAAGAAAAGCCGTTACCGGCATATTACATTCTGCCAGTAAATGTCCTAAAATTGCCGAAGTAGTAGTTTTACCGTGCGTACCGGCAACCGCTAAACACAAAGTGTTTTTTGAAACTTCACCCAACAATTGAGCACGTTTTAGCAATTTAAAATTGTTGTCGAGAAAGTAGTTATAAATCTGGTTATTTTTAGGAATAGCCGGGGTATAGACCACCAAAACATTTTTGTTGTCAAGTACTTCTTTTTGAATTTGCGACACCTCGTCGATAAATACAACCGGTATCCCTTCACCTATCAACGCATCGGTTAATTCGGTTTGTGTTTTATCGTAGCCGTAAACGTTTTTTCCCTGCATTTTTAAATACCGTGCTAGCGCACTCATCCCAATGCCGCCAATACCTACGAAGTAAAAAGTTTGTATGTTTTTAATTTCACTCAAAGTACTACTTATCTATCCTTTAGTTGTTTTTTTACTGTTAATCAATTCAATAATTTCATCTACAATTTCCTGCGTAGCATTGGGTTTTGCTAACTTTTTAATATTAGCTGACAACATTTTTTGCTGCGCTTCAGAAGCTATTAATTCGGAAAATTCATTTTCAAACTTTGCCTCTAATTCACTTTCCTTAATTAAAAGTGCTGCGTTTTTTTCTGAAATAGCCAAGGCATTTTGGGTTTGATGATCTTCGGCCACATTAGGCGAAGGAATAAAAATAACTGGCTTTCCTACCAAACATAATTCGGAAACCGACAAGGCTCCAGCCCTCGAAATAATAAAATCTGCAGCAGCATACGCCAAATCCATTCTATCTAAAAAAGTATGCACTTGAACATTTTCCTGACTAATATTTTTATACTTCGACTCGTAAAATTTTCCGCATTGCCAGATTACTTGCAAGTTTTTTTCATTAAAAAACGGCAACGAGTTTTCAATTAATTCGTTGATTTTTCCGGCACCCAAACTTCCACCCAAAACCAACAACGTTTTTTGATTTGCTTGTAAATTAAAATATTGAAGCGCTTCATTTCTTTTAGATTCAATGGCTATTAAATCTTTCCGAACCGGATTTCCGGTAAGTTTTATTTTTTCGGAAGGAAAAAACTTTTCCATCCCCGTAAAAGCAACACATATTTTTTGAACCTTACAACTCAACCATTTATTTGTAATTCCTGCATAGCTGTTTTGCTCCTGAATTAAGCACGGAACATTTTGAAGTGCAGCTACGCGCAACAAAGGCGCGCTGGCATAACCACCTGTACCAATTGCAACGTCGGGCTTAAAATTATTTAAGATGTTATACGATTTAAACAAGCTTGCAATTAATTTAAAAGGAAATGCTAAATTTTGAAAGGATAAACTGCGTTGAATACCCGAAATCCAAAGCCCTTCAATTTTATAGCCTGCCTGCGGAACCTTTTCCATCTCCATTCTATCTTTAGCACCTACAAAAAGAATTTGGGCCGCTGGAAAACGATTTTTTAATTCGTCTGCAATAGCGATTGCTGGATAAATATGCCCTCCAGTTCCTCCTCCCGATATGATGATTTTTAATGGTTTCAAAAAAAAGTTTTATTTATTCAATTAAATTGTTTCGCTTAAAATATCTAACGGATTTTCCTCTTTGCTTTCTTTGGGTGCTACTTCACGTTTGGCGCTAACACTTAAAATCATTCCCAATGCCAAACACGTCATCCAGATAGAAGTACCTCCACTACTAATTAACGGTAAATTTTGACCCGTAACCGGGAATAATTCAACAGCTACAGCCATATTTATCATCGCCCTAAAAACAATGGGCAAACCAACGCCAACGACCAGTAGTTTGCCAAAAGTTGAAGTAGATTTATGTGCTACTACTACAATTCTAAACAACAGCAGCAAGTATAAAAGCATTAAAAACATACCGCCAATTAGGCCAAATTCTTCTACGATAATTGCATAGATAAAATCTGATGAAGACTGCGGTAAGAAATTTTTCTGAACACTTTTACCCGGGCCAAGCCCTGCAATGCCACCCGATGCTATGGCTATTTTGGCTTTTTCAATTTGATAATCTGCTTCGGTATCTTTATTGTCGCTAAAGTTTTCAATACGGCTCATCCAAGTGTCAACACGGTTGGGAAACACTCCAGGAAAAGCTTTTGCCGTTAATACAAAGAGGGTAAGAAAAAGTAAACCGGCGCCTAGTACAATTCCTAAGTATTTTAAAGGATATCCTCCCACAAATACGAGCATTACCACCATTGCGAAAAAAATAGCAGTAGTAGAAAAGTTGGCCGGTAATATTAAGCCGAGTATTAAAAACACTGGCACCCACAAAGGGAGAATAGACTCCTTAAAGGTTATTGTTTTATCTTTTATTCGTGTTAAATACCGTGCAACATACGTCATTAAAACTACACCTGCCAAAGTAGAAGTTTGAAATGTGATTCCCACAAACGGCAATCTAATCCACCTACTGGCATTGGCCCCATCAATGGTGGTACCTTCGGCCATTGTGATAATTAGTAAAATAAAAACAATGGGCAGGGCTATAAAAGATAAGCCTTTAAAATAGTGGAAGGGTATTTTATGAACCCCGTAAAGCACAAGAAAGCCTAAAACTAAATGTGCACAATGCCTGAGCAAAAAGGGTAAAGTACTCCCATCTCCATACAAATAGGCCAAATTGCTACTGGAGCTGTAAACAGGCAAAAAAGAGAAGAGTGCCAATAATGCCACAACCCCCCAAATTGCCTTATCACCTTGTATGTAATGAAATACGTTTTTCACTTTTTACCTCAATAAAAAATTATAAATTCCTAATTGCATTTTTAAATTGACGACCTCTATCTTCGTAGTTTTCAAATAAATCGAAACTTGCACAGGCCGGAGATAACAACACCGTATTATTTTGTTCGGCTAATTTTGAGGCCAATTGTACGGCTGCTACCATAGACTGTGTTTCGTAAATTGAATCTACTACATTCCCAAAGGCTTCAACTATTTTTTGATTGTCTACACCAAGACAAATAATAGCTTTAACTTTTTCGTTTACCAATGGTAAAAGCTGGCTATAATCGTTGCCTTTATCTACGCCTCCAACAATCCAAACCGTTTGATTTTCCATACTGTCTAGCGCAAAAAATGTAGCGTTTACATTCGTTGCTTTAGAGTCGTTTATGTATAAAACATTATTGCGTTTAAGCACTTTTTCTAAACGGTGCTCCACACCCTGAAAACCTTTAAGGCTCTCTCTTATTGTTTGTTTTCTAATTTTTAACAGTGTAGCCACAGTAGATGCAGCCATCGCGTTTTTCACATTGTGTTCGCCCTGTATTCCTATAGTTGCAATTGGCATAGTATATTCGGTATTATTAATTTTAATTATTATCTCGTTATTCTTTTTAAAAGCTCCCTGCGCACATTCTCTTTTAAGTGAAAAAGGAAGCAATTGTGATTTTATTTTGTTGTTTGAAACCCAATTTTGAATGTCTTCATCATCGGCATCATAAATAAAATAATCTTGAGCGGTTTGGTTCATTACAATCCTAAACTTCGACGCGATATAGTTTTCGTATTTATAATTATATCTGTCTAAGTGGTCTGGACTTAAATTGGTTAAAATAGCTATATGCGGCGCAAAAGTTTTAATTCCGTCTAGTTGAAAACTGCTCAATTCTAAGACAAAATTGTCGAAGGGCTGCTCTGCTACTAATTCGGCAAAGCTCTGCCCTATATTTCCACCTAAAGCTACGTTTAGCCCTCCATCTTTTAATAATTTATAGGTTAAACTCGCCGTAGTGGTTTTCCCATTACTGCCCGTAATGCCTACAACAGTTGCATCGGTAAATTTTGATGCAAACTCAATTTCAGAAATTACCGAAATGCCTTTCGCTACCAATTCTTCTACAATTGATACCTTATCGGGTATTCCCGGACTTTTCATTACTATAGTTGCAGAAAAAACCTTTAGACTAGAATGACCATTTTCCTCCCAATCAATTTCATTATTTATAAGAACTTGTTTGTATTCGTCTTTTATTTTTCCAGCATCTGAAACAAATACTTCAATCCCTTGTTTCTTAGCCAAAATGGCAGTGCCTACACCACTTTCTCCTCCACCTAAAACCACCAATCGCTGTTTCACCTTATCTAATTTTAAGTGTTACAAGGGTTATTATTGCTAAGAATATTCCCACAATCCAAAACCGTGTAACTATTTTGCTTTCGTGAAAACCTTTAATTTGATAGTGGTGATGAAGCGGAGACATTCTAAAAATTCGTTTCCCTTCACCAAATTTCTTTTTTGTGTATTTAAACCAACTTACCTGCAACACCACCGATAGATTTTCCATTAAAAAGACACCACAAAGTATAGGAATCAACAACTCTTTACGTACAGCAATAGCAATTACAGCTATTATCCCTCCAATTGTTAAACTCCCTGTATCGCCCATAAATACTTGAGCGGGATACGTGTTATACCATAAAAATCCTATTAATGCCCCTACAAAGGCAGTGATAAATATGGTCATCTCGCCCGTATTGGGGATGTACATAATATTTAAGTAATCTGAAAAAATTACGTTACCCGAAACCCAAGCAAAAAGCGCTAGGGTAATCCCTATAATTGCCGAAGTTCCTGCCGCCAAGCCATCAATTCCATCAGTGAGGTTTGCCCCGTTTGAAACAGCAGTTATAATAAAAATTACAATAGGTATAAAAATTAGCCATACGTAACTTTCGTAATTATCGCCCAACCAACTTATTAATGTGGAATAGTTAAATTCATTCTCTTTTACAAAGGGAATGGTAGTTAACATCGCTTTATCTTTTACATAAAACGTGTTTGCTGTTTTTTTCTCTACAACACGAGCAATTTCAGTTTCGGCAGCTGGGTTTTGAACGGTGCGTTCTACTACAATGTTGGGATGTAAATACATTGTTATACCCACAAACAATCCTAATCCTACTTGACCTATTACTTTAAATTTTCCAGGCAGGCCTTCTTTGTCGTTTTTAAACTTTTTAATATAGTCGTCTATAAACCCAATAATACCCATCCAGATAGTAGTAACAATAAGGAGTATTACGTAAATATTTTCGAGTTTTGCGAAAAGAAGCGTGGGTATTAACGTGGCAAGAATAATAATTATCCCTCCCATGGTAGGCGTACCCGCTTTTTCGTTTTGACCTTCTAAACCTAAATCGCGAATAGACTCTCCAACCTGTTTTTTTCTTAAATATTGAATTGTTTTTTTCCCATAGACAGTCGCTATAAACAACGAAAGCACAACGGCAGCCGTAGCTCGAAATGAAATATACCGAAATAGGCCTGTCCCCGGCAAATCGTAAGTAGTATCCAAATATTCAAATAGGTAATAGAGCATTCGGTTATTTGTTTAAGTTGGTTAGTGTTTCTTTTACAATTTTATAGTCGTCAAAATCAAAACGTTTTCCATTAACCTCTTGATAAGTTTCATGACCTTTGCCTGCGATTAAAATAATATCGTTGGGCTCTGCCATTTGGCAAGCCGCTTTTATAGCTTCTTTTCTATTTGTTATAGATAGTGTTTTTTTATAATGTTCGGCAGGAACGCCCGCTTCAATATCTTCAATAATCTTTTCGGGATTTTCGGTGCGCGGATTATCACTAGTAAAAATTACTTTAGTACTCAATTTCGCGGCTATTTCGCCCATAACAGGCCTTTTTTTAGCATCGCGATCGCCGCCACATCCCACAACCGTAAACAATGTTTCATTTCCAGTTCGAATATTATTAATCGTGCTTAAAACATTTTTTAAAGCATCGGGAGTATGTGCATAATCTACAATGGCAGTAATTTTTTGTTCAGAAATTAAATATTGAAAACGCCCATCTACACTTTCTAAAGTGCTTAAAATTTGAAGTACTTCTAATTCATCTAACCCCAAAAGCTGCGCTGTACCATAAATTGCCAATAGATTGTATGCGTTAAATTGGCCTATCAATTTCACCCAAACGTCTTGATTGTTTATTTTTAAAAGTTGACCCGAAAACTGACTCTCTAAAATTTGCGCCTTATAGTCGGCCATGCTCTTTATTGCGTATGAATGTTGCTGGGCTTTTGTATTTTGAAGCATAACAGCACCATTTTTGTCATCGGCATTTGTAAGGGCGAATGATTTCTTCGGGAGATTGTCAAAAAACAATTTTTTAACATCGCGATATTCTGCAAAGTCTTTGTGATAATCTAAATGATCGTGCGATAAGTTTGTAAATACCCCGCCTTCAAAATGCAGTGCTTCGGTTCGTTTTTGATGAATCCCGTGCGAACTCACTTCCATAAAACAAAATTCGACTCCAGCGTCCACCATTTCTCTCAAATACTTATTTATAGTTAAAGAATCTGGGGTGGTATGCGAAGTTTTATATTCTGAATTACCTACCATTATCTTTACGGTTGAAATTAACCCAGCTTCGGCACCTGCTTTTTTAAAAACTTCGTATAAAAGTGAAGAAACTGTTGTTTTACCATTGGTACCAGTAATACCAACTAGTTTTAAATCTTCGGAAGGATCTCCGTAAAAATTAGCTGCCATAATTGCCAATGCACTTTGCGAATTGGCCACTTGCACATAGGTAATCCCGTTGATAATTTCATCTGGTAAAGTTTCGCAAATAACTGCCAAAGCACCTTGATTTGCGGCTTTCGTAATAAATTTATGACCATCTACTACAGTGCCTTTTATCGCGACAAAAACATCATTTAACGACACTTTTCGAGAATCGAATTCTAAGTTATTTATAGCCACAGAAGTACTGCCTATAACGCTTTCGATAGTAACTTTATATAATATGTCTTTTAATAATATCACGATAAATTCAATGTTATTAATTGTCCTTTTTTAAGGGTTTCACCAGATTTTATTGACTGTGAAGCAACCGTTCCGTTGCCCCTAATTTGTACTTTTAATCCTAGATTTTCCAATAAAGAAACCGCATCCATACCTGCCATTCCTTTTACATTCGGGATTGTTTTTACAGGTTTTTGAAGTTTTGAATAATACTTCTGAAAATCTTTTTCGATAGTAGGGTCTGGTTTTTCAATTTCTTCTACTTTATCTACGTTTCGCGATTCGGTAAATATTTTTTGTGCAATTCTTTTAAAAACAGGACCTGCAACATCGGCACCGTAATAACCCTTTTTATTACTTGGTTTGTGTATTACAACTATGCACGAATACTTAGGATTTTCGGCTGGAAAAAACCCTGCGAATGATGAAATATATCTTGGGTTTTGACGCCAGTCCTTATGCCAATATTCGGTTCTGGCGGTTCCTGTTTTGCCAGCCATTGAAAAATCTGGAGAGTAAAGCGATCTTCCTGTACCTCTCTTTACTGTATTCTTCATTATTTCCTTAATTTCATTTAGGGTTTTATCTGAGCATATTTTAGGATTGATAACTTCGGTGCCGTAATTAGTAACCTTTTCGTTCCACGCACGCACTTCTTTTATAAATCGCGGTTTCACTAAAACACCATTATTGGCAATTGCATTATAAAAAGTTAAAGTTTGTAACGGAGTTAATTTTAAATTATACCCATATGCAATAGAAGGCAATGCATTTTTACTCCAAATTTTATCACCCGGCTGCGGAATTACCGGTTTACCTTCACCTTTAATTGCAACTCCCGTTAACTCGTGCAGATGCCAGCTTTTAAGTTTATTGATAAACTTATTTGGGTTTTTTGAATACCCTTCGTCGATAATTGTAGCCAGACCAATGTTTGAAGAAACTTCGAGTGAACGAGCCACCGAAATTTTACCATAACCACCCCGTTTTGAATCGCGCACCGCTTTGCCGTAAAAAAGTTTTTTACCCGTGCCCGTATCAACTACAGTACTTGTATCAACCACCTTATCTTCCAAAGCAGCCATTAGCGCCATCACTTTAAATGTAGAACCGGGTTCGTGAGACTCGCCTACTGCGTAATTCAATTTTTCGTAATACGTTCCTGCCGATGTTCTTCCTAAATTTGAAACTGCTTTTATTTCGCCGGTAGCAACTTCCATAACCACAACAGTTCCGTGTTCTGCTTGATAGTGCTCTAATTGCTTTAACAATGCGTGGTGCGCAATATCTTGAATGTTTACATTAATAGTTGAAACAATATCATATCCATCCTGAGGCTCAATTTCATTATCGTCAGATACTGGCTTCCACTGCCCTTTAGCTATTTTTTGCTTTAATCTGTGCCCTTCTTTGCCTGTAAGCAAATCATTAAACGCCCCCTCTAACCCTACTGTATAATAACCTGGGCGATTGTAAGCCTCACCGCCAACAGTGCGTTGAGCAATTTTACCAATGGGGTGTTCGCGAACGGTACGCTGCTCAACAATTATCCCTCCCTTATACGGCCCCTTTTTAAATAATGGTAGATTCTTAATTTTTATATAATCTGAATACCCCAGATTTTTTACAATAAGCAGGTAGCGATTTTTATTGGCTCGCGCCTTTCTTAATTTATTTTGGTAATACGAAGCGGGTTTGCCAAACATATCGCTTAACCCTTTTGAAAGTGGTAATAAGTTTTCTTTGAAATCTTTTGAAGAAACGGTTAACGCATCAAAACGAATATCATATTTAGGTACCGAAGTAGCCAAAAGACTCCCGTCGTCTGCATACACATTACCTCTATTGGCAGGTATTACAAAATTTTTAGTTGTATTCTGTTTTGCGAGCTCACGATACTTTTCGCCATCTGCAATTTGAATGTTAAGCAACTTAACTGTAATGGCCAATGCAAAAAGAAACATGAATGCAGCAATAACGTACAAACGGTTTAATATGTTTTTTTCTTCAAATGCCATTTAATCTATAAAATGATGTGTTAATTTTTATTTGGTTTCCTCTTCTTCTATTATTCGAATTCGTTTTGGCGGATTGGTTGATGGCTGCAGTCCGCGACCAGACATAGCTGCAATAATTTTACTTTCCATTCTAGATTGCATTAATTGCATTCTTACATCAACATATTCACTTTTTAATTCTTTTACTTGCCCGTGCAATCTTGAAATTTGATGCACCTTTTTATCGGCACTATGCGAACTACTTATCATTATTAAAGCCAATACAGAAAGAAAAATGATAAATCGCCAATTTTTTAAGGCATCATCACTAACTAAAAACTTCCCCTTAATTATGTTGTAAAATCCTTCCTTCATGCTACAACTTTTCTGCTATTCGCAGTTTTGCACTACGCGCACGATTGTTAGTTTTAATTTCTTCTTGCGATGGAATAATAAATTTTCCAACTGCTTTAAACGGCACTTCTACCCTACCAAAAACATCTTTTTCGGGTTCTCCTTCAAACAAACCATTTCTTATAAACCGCTTTACCAATCTATCCTCCAATGAGTGATAGCTTATAAGGCTTATTCTGCCCCCAGGCTGTAAAACCTCGCTAGTTTGAAGCAAGAACTCTTTTAAAGCTTCCAACTCTTGGTTGACTTCAATTCGAATCGCCTGATAAATTTGAGCCAAAATTTTATTGGCTTTATGCCCCGGTAAAAACCTACTCAATACGCTTTTAAGCTGTTCGCTGGTTTTTATTTTTTGCTCTTTCCTCGCTTCTACTATTACACGCGCCATGGCCGCGGCATTGCGCAATTCGCCGTAATTAAATAAAACATTGCGCAATTGTTGTTCTTCGTATTTATTGACAACCGTATATGCCGAAAAATTACTATCGCGGTTCATCCGCATATCCAAATCAGCATCAAAACGGGTTGAAAATCCACGTTCGGCAACATCAAACTGATGTGAAGAAACACCAAAATCGCCCAAAATCCCATCTACACTGCGGTAGCCGTGAAATCTTAAAAACTTTTTTAGGAATCGAAAGTTTTGATTTATAAGTAAAAATCGAGGATCGTCAATTGCATTTTGCAAAGCATCTGTGTCTTGATCAAAAGCAATTAATTTACCTTCGGGCCCTAACCGACTTAAAATTTCGCGGGAGTGTCCTCCTCCTCCAAAAGTAACGTCCACATAAACCCCATTAGGCTTTATGTTTAGCCCCTCCACCGTTTCATTTAATAACACCGGATTATGATACTCCATCGCCATCACTACTTTTATTTCCCATTACTTCTTCGGCCAAATCTGCAAAGTCATCGGCAGCATCATCAATGGCCTTTTCATACTTCTCCTTATCCCAAACTTCAATGATATTTATAGCCGAAGACAATACAATTTCTTTGTTAATTCCAGCAAACGAAAGCAGGTCTTTCGGAATTAATAACCGCCCTGCCGAATCTAGTTCTACGGTTTTTACACCCGCAGTAAACCTTCTAATAAAGTCGTTGTTTTTTCTGCTAAACCGGTTTAGCTCGCCCATTTTCAGCATTAATTCATTCCACTCCTTCATCGGGTAAATTTCTAAACACGGTTGAAAAACCGCTCTTTTAATTACAAAACCCTCAGGCACCAATACTGCAAGTTGTTTTTTAAGCGGAACAGGCACCATGACGCGTCCTTTTACGTCTGCTTTACATTCGTATGTGCCTATTAAATTGAGCATTGTGATTTTTCCCGATTAGGTATTTGTATTTTCAAATATATAGAACTTTTACCACATTTTACCACATTCTACCACTTTGTTAATAAGTTTTACCACCTTGTAACTCATCGACTTCAGTATTGAAAAAAACAAAGGATGGCTATTATTAGATTGTATGAAATAATTTTGTTTACTTTTGTCTTTCTAAATTGCACCAACCAAGCATGTCAGAAAACTTTAAGAAAGAAGGAAAATTTTCGTATTTAGAAATAGGTGAAGGCACGCCAATAGTCATTCTTCACGGCTTAATGGGTGGATTAAGTAATTTTGATGGTGTTGCAAATTTCTTTTCGCCAAAAGGTTATAAAATTTTAATTCCAGAATTGCCTATTTACAAAATGACTTTGTTGCGTACCAACGTAAAAAACTTTGCCAAATACGTCGCAGAGTTTATTGATCATTTAGGTTATCAACAAGTTATACTTTTAGGCAACTCTTTAGGGGGTCATATTGCCTTGTTATGCACAAAAATGTATCCCGAAAAAGTACAAGCGCTGGTTATAACAGGTAGCTCGGGCTTATATGAAAGTGCTATGGGCGAAAGTTATCCTAAGCGTGGCGATTATGAATACATAAAGCAAAAAGCTGAAAATGTTTTTTACGATCCTGCGGTAGCCACAAAAGAAATTGTAGATGATGTTTATAAAACTGTAAACGACCGTACAAAATTAATTCGCACCCTTGCCATTGCCAAAAGTGCAATTAGACACAATATGGCTAAAGATTTGCCAAAAATGGATACGCCTACTTGTATTATTTGGGGAAAAAACGACAATGTTACCCCACCCGAAGTAGCCGTAGAATTTCACGAACTTTTACCAGATTCAGACCTTTATTGGATCGATAAGTGTGGCCACGCGGCAATGATGGAGCACCCAGACGAATTTAACCGGCTGCTTTACGCCTGGTTAGAAAAACGAGGCATTTAAGTTTGCTGTTCGCATCTTAAACTATCTTTCAATTTAAAATACCAAAACCATGCATATTAAATCTGCAGAATTTTTAATGAGCAATAGCGAAGTTGCAAAATGCCCAAAAAATCGCTTGCCAGAATATGCTTTTATTGGAAGAAGTAACGTGGGGAAATCTTCGCTTATCAATATGTTGATGCTTCGTAAAAATTTAGCAAAAACATCGGGCCGCCCGGGAAAGACCCAATTAATCAATCATTTTATAATTAATAAAAGCTGGTATTTGGTAGATTTACCTGGATATGGCTACGCTCGAGTTTCAAAAAAAAGCAAGAAAACCTTTCAAAAATTTATTACCAATTATTTTGAAAAGCGCGAACAATTAGTACTCGCATTTGTCTTGATTGATTGTAGACACGAACCCCAACCCATAGATTTAGAGTTTATGGCTTGGATGGGAGAAAGTGGTATTCCATTTAATATAATTTTTACAAAAGCCGATAAGCTAAAACCCAACGCACTTGAAAGAAATATTGAAGCATACACCAAAAAAATGCTAGAAACTTGGGAAGAAATGCCGCAATATTTTATCACCTCAGCCAGTAATTCTACTGGCCGCGATGAAGTTTTAAATTATATTGATGAACTCAATACGGCTATGCAAAGTTCGTAGTTTGTTGTAGCAAAAATTTACTCGCGCTTTAGCTCAAGTTTTTCGGCAAAATAATCGCAAAAGTCGCGCATGGTAGCACTCATTTTTTGGTCGTTTGTTGCCCGTTGAAACGTATCGGCCATAGCGGTTAGCGTTTGATGAAAAAACACTTTCATCTCGTCTACAGGCATGTCTTTGGTCCACAAATCGATCCTTAGCGATTCTTGGTTTTTATTATCCCAAACAGATAACATAACTGCCTTGGTTTCTTCATTGGTCACCCCACCGTCTTCGGCTGTCCAATTGATAGTTTCGGGAATTTTATTTTCGTCGAGGCCTACCTCTAATTTTATTTCTGAAGTGTGTTTAACTGCCATTATTTCTTTGGTTTATATTTTGAATTTTTAAAAATCTCGTCGGCTTTAGTCACCATTAATTGCTGTACTGACGTATCGGTATTATTCATATACGCATTTACAATTTTCCAACCCAAATACCTGCCTAACATCCCCGGCGATTCATTGTCTATTTCCAAATAAAACTTTGAAAATGGCGCCGGATTAACAAATCGTGCCGCCAATTTTGGGTCTGTACTATACAGTAATTCTTTTTCGATAAAATAGCGCCACATATACTCTTCGTTCTCTTCGGCCCATTCATACTCTTCTCCCGTATAGCCTATTTTTTCGGCTTTTGAAACCGCTGGCAACCATAAATCTTTTAAATATAATTGTTTTCCGTAATAAACAATTTGTTCCAAAAATCTGCGCTGTTTGGGTGGTTTTATATAATGCTTCGAATAAGCGGCAGCCACATCGGGTCCTACTTGCGATGGTTTCATCCCTTTAGCGATATAGCGTTCTATTCCCTTGTAAAATTCGTGCTCACTACCCAAATAATTATCTACGGCAATTATTAGCAAACTATCTGCAAGTATTACCTTATTTCGGTAATCAACATCAGATGTTGCAGCTACTACTGCGGGTGTTTTAAACTTTGGAAAGTAATATTTTATATGCTGAAATAGCGGCACCAAAACATCTGTGAGCGATGAATTATCTGGAAAAACTTTAAATACCTCTTCCTCTAATTGGTTTTGAAGAGTGTCGGTTATTTTATCGATCCAAATACTATCGTTATATTGTTCGGGAAAAAAAGAAGGATATTCTTTCTTTAATTGCGGCAAATCATTGGGAGTGGCTTTGGCAAAGGCTTTATCAAATCTAATTATTTCAACGTCTATTGGTATTTTTTCAATTTCTTGCTCCACTTTACTTTTCGAATTACACGAAATAATAAGCAATCCAACAAGTGTTAATAACAAATAATTTTTCATACAAAAAAGTTATTTTTGGTTAACGCAGTTCCTTAATAATAATTATATTTTTAACCACATTTGCGCTGCAAAGGTATTACTATAAAACATTAAAAACACGAAAAATGCAAACCGAAAAAGTGATTGAATATATTGTAGATTGGCTTAAAGATTATGCCGAAAAAGCCAAAATGGATGGCTTTGTAATTGGCATAAGTGGCGGGATAGATTCTGCCGTAACTTCGGCGCTTTGTGCAAAAACTGGTTTTACAACACTATGTGTAGAAATGCCAATTCATCAAGCTGCAAATCAAGTAAGCAGAGGGCGCGAACACATTCAGTTTTTGAAAAATCAATTCCCGAATGTACAAAACGAAGAAGTAGATTTAACCTCGGTTTTTGAGCAGTTTAAACGTGAATTCCCCACACCCCACGATAATACCAACCTCGAACTTTCGCTTGCAAATACACGTGCTAGATTGCGAATGACAACCCTATATCACTTTGCCGGACTTTACAAATATTTGGTTGCGGGTACTGGAAATAAGGTTGAAGATTTTGGGGTAGGATTTTTTACCAAATACGGCGATGGCGGCGTAGATTTGAGTCCGATTGCCGATTTAATGAAAAGCGAAATGTATAGTCTTGCGCGTGTTTTAAACATTCCAAAATCAATAATTGATGCCGCTCCAACCGATGGCCTATTTGGCGATAGCCGAACTGATGAAGACCAAATTGGTGCTAGCTATGACGAGTTAGAATGGGCCATGCAAGTAATTGAAAAAGGTGAAGAATCTAATAAAATGACTGAACGCCAAAAGGAAGTTTTAAAAATTTATAAAAATCGTCATCGTGCCAACTTGCACAAAATGGTTGCAATTCCGGTGTGTACAATTCCTAATAATTTGAGACAATAACGTATTTTATCGAATAATTTAACCATTAAACGAAACGCCGCAGAATCTTCGTTTAAACATTTTTTATTATCACAATGTATTGCTAATATTACTTTTAAATCGTTAAGGTGTGTCCCAAAGTCTTAGATTTTATGCGTTTTAAAAGATAATTTAATCCAATGATAAAAGTTGTAATAGCAGACCACCACCCTATTACCGTCGATGGTGTTTCAGATTTGTTGCGAAGAACAAACGAGTACAAAGTTGTAGGTAAAGTTTACAATGGTACCTACCTTAAAAAATGTTTGTATAGAGAACATCCAGACCTTTTAATTATTGAAATAACAATCCCTGAAATTTCAGGTTTTCGTTCGTTAAGAGAATTAATTGAAGAGTTTCCGCAAACCAAAATTGCAATTTACTCTACACATCCCGAAGAAATTTACGCCTTGCGCTCAATTAAATCTGGCGCAGCAGCTTATATTCCTAAAACATCTACACCCGAAAAATTTATAAAAGCATTAAACCGAATTAAAACAGGCGGTATTTTTTTAAATGCTGAAATTGCCGCGGCTTTTCACAAACATTCGGGTAAAGACAACTCACTTATTGGTCGTTATAGAAAACTCTCGGCTCGCGAGATTGAAGTGTTAGATTTATTAACCAACGGCAAGCGAAATAAAGACATTGCCTCCTTATTAGAAATTAACGAAAAAACCGTGAGTACCTATAAAACTAGGCTTTTAAAAAAATTAAAAGTAAATAGTTTAGCCGAATTAATTACACAAAGCCGAATGCTTAAGCACAGTTAATTTTTAGAGCACCCGGTTTAATTTTGTAGAAAGTACTTTTTTTAAACTTAAATAATCTACAATTTCTTGAAGCCCAGATTCATTATTTTCGATGCCTCCTTCTTTTATAATATTAGACAACTCATTTATTTTTTGCGAAACCAAATGACGTCTTAAATTAAGTATAGTTTCACTCACTATTTGCGCAATTGTTTGATCTTTATCTTTTACATAAATCTCCATGCGCTCCCAATTACTTAATGCGTATTTCTCCTCTTCCATTAAAATATGCGTTACCGTAGTAGCCATATCGGGGTGGAGATCATTAATAAAAGTCTCGGCTTTTGCATCTGGGTTTTGATTAAATCTATTAATTACTTCCAAATACAAATCTTTAAATTCGGGATTTGTAAATTCAATTTCGTCTTCTTGCAAATCGAGATAAATTTTTTCAAACACACGGGCTTTAAACGATTCGGGTCTAAAAGTAATTTCGCCTTTGTCATCGGCTTCTAAAATTAACTCTTCAAACTCTTCTTCTTCGTTTCCGTATAGCAGCAACAACTCAATTATTTTGCGCTCTAATTGCAGCTGTACATCTATTTTTTTTATTTCCTTTTCAGCAGGGATAACTTGAAAAGATTCTTTGGCAGTTCCAGTACTTTTTTTTGCGTCCTTGTTATCTTTTTTAAAGATTTGAGCCAAGGTGTTAAAGAGTACTTGTTCTGAAATATCCATAATTCGCGAGCATTCTTTCATATATACCTCGCGCTTTATAACATCGGGTATTTTTGCAATGCTATTAACCATATTATGAATGGTTTCAGATTTTTTTATCGGGTCGTTTTTTGCTTCCTTTGCCAATAACGAAGCCTTAAACGTGATAAAATCTTGTGCATTTTCTTCTAAATAGAGCGATAACTCTTCCAGTGAATTTTTTCGAGAAAAACTATCGGGGTCTTCACCTTCGGGAAACGTACAAATCTTAACATTCATACCTTGTTCCAAAATAAGATCGATACCCCTTAAAGAAGCTCGCAGTCCTGCTGCATCGCCATCAAAAAGAACTGTAATATTTTTGGTAAGCCGGTTTATAAGCCGTATTTGCTCTGCAGTTAAAGCCGTACCTGAAGAGGACACCACGTTGTGAATTCCCGTTTGGTGAAACTGAATTACATCGGTATATCCTTCAACCAGATAACAATTGTCCTCTTTCGCAATGCTCTGTTTTGCATTAAATATTCCATAAAGCACTTTGCTTTTATGGTAGATGTCACTTTCGGGAGAATTTAAGTATTTAGCCGCCTTTTTTTCCGAAGTTAAAATACGTCCGCCAAAACCAAGGGTACGACCGCTCATACTTAAAATAGGAAACATAACCCTTCCTTTAAATCGGTCAAATTGCTTTTCTCCTTTTACGATGGTTAAACCCGTTTTTTCAAGAAAATCTAATTGATAGCCTTTTTTAATTGCATGAGATGTAAAAGCATCCCAAGAATCTGGCGAATAACCTAGCTCAAACTTTTTTATGATTTCTTCGGTAAAGCCTCTTTCTTTAAAATACGACAAGCCTATGGCTTTTCCTTCTTCAGTTTTTAATAAGGTATTGTGAAAGTAGTTTTTGGCAAATTCACTAACTAAATATAAGCTTTCGCGCGCGTTAGCCTGCACCTTATCTTCGGCGGTTTGTTCGGTTTCTTCTATCTCAATACCGTATTTTTTAGCTAAGTATTTAATAGCTTCGGGATAGGTAAAATGTTCGTGTTCCATTAAAAAAGACACAACATTACCGCCCTTACCACTACTAAAATCTTTCCAAATTTGTTTTACAGGACTAACCATAAAACTTGGCGAACGCTCATCTGTAAATGGACTAAGCCCTTTAAAATTACTCCCCGATTTCTTTAATTGAACAAAATCGCCAATTACCTCTTCTACACGAGCGGTCTCAAAAACATTGTTTATGGTAGTTTTGGAAATCAGAATTATAACTTTTTAAAAATAGTTGAGAATAGAAATTTGAAAGTGTAAAAATAGACATAAAACAAAAGAAACCTATACGAAATTATAAATTCCACATAGGTTTAAAACTACCGCCAATTGTAACGCTTTTTTGGCTAATCTACGTCAAAACGAAGTCCGAGTGAAACGTTGCGCTGGTCAACGAGGTTGTTTTTAAAAATAGTGTTTAAATCGTACTTAACATACGCGGCTATTCCTTGCCAACCTATATAACCACTAAGGCCATAAATAAAGTTATTGGTGTTATAATTTGCTTTTAATTTTAGCTTTCGGTCCTCGCCATCTTCTTCAAATTTTAATTTTTGTCGCGTACTCAAATTTATACCGGCATATCCTCCCAAGCCAATTGTAAGTTTATTGGCGGTAGAATAGCGAAAATAATCATCGCTTTCAATTTTTTTGGAGGGGCCAAATTCAAAATGAAGTGGCACAACCAAATTATCCATTCTAAATTTAGATTTTTTTAAATGTTGCGGATAAACTTCAAGATCTGTCACTTCGCCATTAGCTACAAAAAAACGATTATCTGTTGGCTTTAAGCCATTAAATTGAAATGATATACCGTATTTAATACGCAACCAGTTAGTGTTATCAAAAACTCGTGTTTTCCACGCCCAACCCAGTTCGGCAAAGCGGCTTCCGGCTACTTTAAAGTTAGAATCTTCAAGAGATTCGCCTTTTGTGATTACATTGTTTAAACCAAAGGCAAATACAAAATCTGATGTTGTTCGTTTATCATATTTGCGTTTTTTATTCTTTGGCCCAAGGTAAATTACATCGTCATCTTCATCACTCGTACCAATTCGCAACATAAACCCATTATCATCTTCAATATCTGGCTCAATTTCTGGGTTGCGATCCATAAGCGCCATTTTATTTTCTAATATTGCTAACTTGTTTTCAATATTTAAGGCGTGTTTTTGGGCAGCAGATTGTTTTAAATTTTCGGCTTCTGCTTCAGTAATTTCACCATTAGATAAACGCGAATTTACATTTTCAACGGTAGTCTTTAAAGCTTCTTTTTCGGTTTGAACAATTTTCTCTTTTAGTGTATTAACCTGCTCAATTTTTTGGGTGCTTCCGGTTTGGGTTTCTTGCGCGTGCCCGTACATTACGGTTAAAAGCCAAATGGTAACTGCTGTGCTAATCGTGATTAAGGATTTCATAACTGTTCGTTTTTTTGATTATTGATGATTTATTGATGAATATTTCTTGCGACACTAATTAGTCGTTTCGTTCCAAAACCGCGGTACGTACTTTGTTGAAACCTTCGCCCAATGCTTCAAAAACTTTATCGCGAAAGCTCTTTTCTAACTCCCATTCCACATCTTGCAGCAGCGCGTTAGCATCTACTTTTTGATTGTTTAATATGCGTTGCATTTCTATATCGCGACGCGCATTATTGAGTAAATTTTCTACTTCGGTAGCCGTAATATTATCGTTATCTTCTTGTAGTTTTTTAACCGAAGCAACCACTTCATTTACCTTGTTTTTAAAGAAATCGTCGTTTTCATCAACAATTAATTCTTCTACACTTTTTGGGGTAGTATTTTGTTTTGCGGAAGTTTTAGCAATGGCACGGTTGTCTTTTATTTTTGTATCAATCTTTGACTTTTGTGACAAAGCTGGTTTTTGTTTGGCTACTCCAGTTTGTTTTTCAGCATCTTGTTTTGTCGAAGAGTTTTGAGGAGGCACCTCTTTTGTATTATCTTCGGAAGCGATTTTAGCGTCTTCAAAATTATTGTTTAATTTTTTCGAATCATCATCATAAACAGGAGCATTTAAATTGTTGTTTTCTACGATTTGATTTTCTATTTCAGGATTATTTGTAAATAAAAAAACAGATGTTACAATAACAAAGCCTACAAAACTTGCCGCTGCTAAGTACCAAAACACGGGTCTCTTTTTTGGTTTTGTAGCGTCTAGTTTTGCCTCCAATTTATCCCAGGCATTAGCCGAAGGTTGTATGCTTCGAGCATCTAACTTTTTACGAATATTATCTTCTAAATTATGAGGCGCCATAGCTTATATTATTTTGTTTTTTAATTGTGGTTTGAAGCATTTTTCGTGCTTTAAAAAGCTGCGATTTTGAGGTGCTTTCATTTATTTGAAGCATTTCGGCAATTTCACTATGCTTATACCCTTCTACGGCATACAGTATAAAAACGGTTCTGTAACCATCGGGGAGATTATCTATCATCTTTTGAATTTCGTCTGTTTCCAGACTAGTTTCAATAAAGGTGGCGTGCACTTCGGTATTTTCAATTTTTGCTTCGTGTACAAAGTGCAGTTTTTTATCTTTTCGCAATTGAGAAATACTCTCATTAACCATAATTCTGCGTATCCAACCTTCAAAACTGCCTTCATTTCTATAATCTTTTAAGTGATTAAAAACTTTAAAAAAGCCTGCTAGCATCACCTCTTCGGCCTTTGTGTTATTTTTTAAATACTGCCTACATACGCTCATCATTTTGGGCGCAAATATTTTAAACAACTGTTGCTGTGCACGACGATTGTCTTTGGCTGCTTTTGCAATTAGCTGTGAATATTCTTTATGTAAGGGTATAATTTTCAAAATACGCTTCGCTGTTAAGGCCTTCTATTTTATAGACGCAAGTTTTTACAATTTGGTTGCCTGAGATAGAAAAAAGTTGAAATTTTTGAGTTTTTAAAACCCAAAAATGATATGAAATTCAGTTGATATACTTAAGAATAATATACTTATTTTTTCCTGTCAATTACGTAATTCACCATAAGTTCGAGCGAATCTTTGTAGGGAGAAGGAGGGTAAGACTCTAAGAGAAGTAAGGCTTCCTGCTGGTAGCTTTTCATTTTTTGAATAGCGTAATCTAAACCGCCATGTTCTTTTACAAAAGCAATAACTTCTTTAACGCGCTGCTTGTTTTTGTTGTGATTTTTAACCGAATTTATCAACCATTTTTTTTCCTGAGGCGTGGCATTGTTTAGGGCGTAAATTAAAGGAAGCGTCATTTTTTGTTCTTTAATATCAATACCAGTGGGTTTGCCAATATGGTCTGTACCGTAATCAAACAAGTCGTCTTTTATTTGAAATGCCGTTCCAATTAGCTCGCCAAATTTTCGCATTCTTTCAACCTCTTCATCTCCGGCCATTACAGAGCGCGCTCCCATGGCACAACATGCTGCTATTAAAGTTGCGGTTTTTTGACGTATAATTTCAAAGTAAACTTCTTCGGTAATATCGAGTCTTCGAGCTTTTTCTATTTGCAATAATTCACCCTCACTCATTTCGCGCACGGCAACCGAAATAATTTTTAACAAATCGAAATCGTCGTTATCTATGGAAAGCAGCAACCCTTTTGAAAGTAGGTAATCGCCAACGAGGACGGCAATTTTATTTTTCCACAGCGCATTTAACGAGAAAAATCCACGGCGGCGGTCACTATCGTCCACAACATCATCGTGTACTAAAGTGGCTGTATGTATAAGTTCTATAACGGCAGCCCCACGATATGTGCGCTCGTTAACTTGCCCATTGTTTGTCATTTTTGCAATAAGAAAAACAAACATAGGCCTCATTTGTTTCCCTTTTCTATTTACCACATAATGTGTGATTTTATTGAGAAGCGAAACTTTGGAAGACATAGAAGCAGAGAACTTTTTTTCAAAAAGCTCCATTTCTTTTTCAATAGGAAGTTTTATGCGGGAAACTATCTTCATAAAACCCCAAAGATAGTTAAAAATGCACGATCGTTTTACAATGCCAATACAGGTTAAAAAAATTTATTACGTATATTTTTTAAAGTTTCTACTAACTATTTATTTAACACAAAAATGAAAATGACATTGAGACAATATTTTTATTTAAAATTTATAGTATTATTTGTTAATAAATAACACTAAAACTCCGCAAAACAAAGCCAAAATAAGAACCTTCTAAAATGCGTTAAAATAACCATGAAACCTTGAGTTTATTATCTAAAAATCTATTTTTGAGAAAATTAATATTAACTCTTTAATAAACATTTACATGAAAAAAATTACTTTAATGGCAGCATTATTTGCTGGCTTTGCGTTGAATGCACAGACGACTTACTTTTTTGACGATTTTAATGAAGAAGATGTTTCAGATTGGACACTTTACGATGAAGATGGTGACGGAAATAATTGGGCCGATCTTTTTGAAGTTACCGATACCAATGGAACTCCAGTTACACCAGTATCATTAATTTCGAGATCTTGGCAAAGCGTACCATTAACTCCAGATAACTGGATTGTGTCTCCAGCAATTGATTTAACATCGGCTACAGGAGATGTACAATTATCTTGGAAAGTACAAGCAGCTGCTGCCACTTGGGACCAAGAGAATTACACCGTCTACGTAGGTACTAGTAGTGACATTGTAGATTTAGAAGCTGCGACTGTATCTTTTAATGAAGTGTACGACGATCCAAACGATGCTGGTACTCAATATGAGCGTACGTTGGACGTTTCTAGCTTAGCAGGAGAAACCATTTATGTTGCCTTTAGACACCACGATGTTACCGACATGGATTTTTTATCCATTGATGATGTAATGGTTTCAGGAGTCTTATCTGTTGAAACAAATGAATTTAATGGCTTTAATTATTTTGTTGCAAACAACCAATTAAACCTATCTGCAACCACCGCTTTGAATAATGTTATTATTTTTAATATGTTAGGTCAACAAGTTGTGTCTCAAAAATTAGCAAACACAAACGAAACAGTTAATCTTTCTGGACTACAGTCTGGTGTTTACATTGCTACCGTTTCTATTGAAGGAGCAAGTAAAACTTTTAGAATTGTAAAAAACTAATTTTACAATCTTTCAAAATTTAAAAGAGCGGCTTTTGCCGCTCTTTTTTTATTGTTTGTTTGCTAATTGTCCGCAAGCTGCGTCAATATCTTTTCCTCTACTGCGCCTAACAGTTACCGGAATTCTGTTGTGTTCCAAGGCTTGAATGTAATCTTCAATAATAGTAGGTGAAGCTTGCTGAAACTGCCCGTCATCAATAGGATTGTACTCAATTATATTTACTTTACAAGGCACATATTTACAAAAGGTAACCAAGGCTTCAACGTCTGCCCATTTATCGTTAATACCTCTCCAAACAATGTACTCATAGGTTACTTTGCGTTTCGTTTTGTGATACCAATATTCAAGTGCCTCGCGTAAATCTACTAATGTAAAATTTTTAGCAAATGGCATAATTTGTTCTCGCGTTTCTTGAATAGCAGAATGCAAAGACACGGCAAGGTGAAATTTAACTTCGTCGTCTGCCAATTTTTTAATCATTTTTGGCACGCCCGAGGTAGAAACCGTAATTCTTTTGGGCGACATACCCAAACCTTCGTCTGAGGTAATTTTTTCAATAGATTCAAGCACATTTTTGTAATTCATAAGCGGTTCACCCATTCCCATAAAAACAATGTTAGAAAGCGGCTTGTCGTGGTACAACTTACTTTCTTTATCTATGGCTACTACTTGATCGTAGATTTCATCGGGATTTAAATTGCGCATTCTTTTTAGCTTGGCAGTTGCACAAAATTTGCAGTCTAAACTACACCCAACTTGCGACGAAACGCAGGCAGTTGTTCTACTTTTAGTAGGAATTAAAACCGACTCTACAACAAAGTCATCGTGCAGCTTTACAGCGTTTTTAATGGTACCATCATTACTCTTTTGTATAGAATCTACCTTAATATGGTTTATAACGAAATTTTCGTCTAAATGAGCTCGCGTCTCCTTAGAGAGATTAGTCATTTCATCAAAGCTATGAATCCCTTTGCTCCACAACCAATCATACACTTGAGTACCGCGAAAAGCTTTATCGCCTATACTTTCAAAAAAATCTCTAAGTTCTTCTTTTGAAAGGGCACGTATATCTTTTTTCTTTGAATTCATCGTGCAAAATTACTGTATTTAAAAGTAAAAAAAGACACTTTTTCAAATTTAGAAAAAGCGCCTTAACAATGTGATTTATAAAATGTTGAATTATTTTTGAATTACTATCTTCTTTGTGATAGAGTCTTTGGAATCTTCATCTATCAAATAAAGAAAATACACACCCTCCATTAGGTTAGAAACATTGATGGTGTTCATAGTATTTGAAACCGAACCTGACTGTATACGTTGTCCCACCACATTAATAAATTGATATGATAAATTAGGATATCTGTTGTTTACAATTGTAAGGATTGTACTCGCAGGGTTTGGATATATTTTAAGGTTGCCAATAGGGTCGAACTCCGGAATATTTAAGAGGTTTTGAATAGTTTCAACGGTGGTTTGACCCGAATTTATTGGATCTAACCATTCCATTAATCGCGATTGTGGTGTGCTGCCCGCATTCCACGATACACCAAACCTACCATAAATATCGTATTCTCTATTGTTTTCTAAACCAATACAAGCAGATTGCCCGCCGAACAATTGCCCAATAATTCGGCCATTTTCATCAAATAAAGGCGAACCAGACGAACCACTTTCGGTAGTTCCAATTTCCCAACCGTTTCCACTTCCGTGGTTACCACCACCAATTAACCATACATCGGTACCGTTAGCATCTACTTTAGTCGCGCCCGAATCGTCTCTACATATTTTCATAATATCGCCATTTGGATGATGTATTCCTACTTCAAACAATGGATCGGTATCGGTATTATCCCATCCGGCAAATGCAACATCCCAAGAATCTGGAATTTGTTCAAAAAGTTGAACCAACGCAAAGTCACTTTTACTATTATTAGCCTTTAAGCTAGCCCCACTAATGGTAAAATTGGTTTGAACATTGCCACTATCGCCACTTGTTCCACAAACGGGAGCAGGACTCACCCAATTGAACCTAACAGACCACAACGCAGGACTACTATTGGTTAAACAGTGATTGGCGGTTAATAGAAAAGGAGTTTTATCGTTTTTGGTATTGTTTACTAAGGCTGCCGAACACAAATAACCATTTCCTAAATTAAGTAAGGCAACAGCCTTTTTAACTAAGTCTTTTTTATCGTCAAAATCGTTACCAATAGAACAATTTACATCATAATTACAATCGCCAGAATCATTGATTCCACGGCTGGCATTAACCGCCGCATTTACACGGCCCAATCTATAACCGTGAATTACGCTCGACAACTGTAGCCTAGGATTCTCGCTTGTAGCAGGCGGTTGGTAATATTCAATCCAAATGGTATTGCCTTCTACAAACCACGTACCCAATTTACCGTCTTTACGGTTGTGAAAGCTTGTAAAAGTTCGAGTAATATCGGTTCGTTCTTGATTGTAAAGCTGAAGTCTACTTCCGGCAGGCAAATAAAAATCGCCAAAATTAACACTTAGGTTTACAGCATCTGTCGAGGCTATGGTTGCGCGCCAAATTTTTGCGCCATTTGGTAAGGTTGTCCACAGGCCATCGGTGTTCGAATTTATATCAATAGGAATTTCAACGCCATAACGCCAAGGCTGTGATTTATCTAAATCGTTAATACTGTCTTGCTGGGCAATTAGTTGGTAATCCAAAGCCGGAAGCTCAATTACCTCTGGCTGGTCTTGTAAATTTAAATCCCAACTTTCGGGCATATTGCCCCCTTCACCTTGCGAAAAGGCAACTAGCATGTGAAAACATAAAATGCAGAAAAGTATTAATTTTCTCATTCTATTAGGTAGTTAGTTTAAAATTAAAGGATTACTAAGGTAAAAGATTAAACCGACAATTAAAAGCCAAATGCTTGTAAAATAAAAAATCCCGATATTAATCGGGATTTTTTAAATAGTAACTAAAGTGTTTTTAGATAATCAACATAGCGTCGCCATATGTATAAAATCTATATTTTTCTTTTACTGCTTCGGCGTACGCTTCTTTTATAAAGTCGTGACCTGCAAAGGCAGAAACCATCATTAAAAGGGTTGATTTTGGCGTATGGAAATTTGTAACCATAGCGTTTGCAATGCTAAAATCATACGGTGGAAAAATAAATTTATTTGTCCAACCTTTATAAGGATTTAATGTGTGGTTTGAAGAAACCGAACTCTCCAAGGCACGCATTGCTGTTGTACCAATAGCGCATACGCGTTTTTTTCTTTCAATTCCTTTATTGATAATATCTACGGCTTGTTGATTAATCTCCATTTCTTCCGAGTCCATTTTATGTTTCGAAAGATCTTCAACTTCAACCGAACTAAACGTACCTAAACCTACGTGAAGGGTTACTTCGGCAACGTTTACTCCTTTAATTTCAAGACGCTTTAAAAGGTGTTTTGAAAAGTGAAGTCCAGCCGTTGGCGCTGCAACAGCACCTTCTTTTTTTGCGTAAATAGTTTGATATCTATCTGCATCATCTGGTTCAACTTCTCTTTTTATATATTTTGGAAGCGGTGTTTCGCCAAGCTCAGTCAATTTATTTCTAAACTCTTCATATGAACCATCAAAAAGGAAACGCAAAGTTCTACCGCGCGAAGTGGTATTATCTATAACCTCTGCCACAAGTGTTTCATCGTCGCCAAAGTACAATTTATTACCAATTCTAATTTTACGAGCAGGGTCTACCAAAACATCCCATAAACGCGTTTCAGAATTTAACTCTCTAAGTAAAAAAACTTCGATTCTAGCCCCAGTTTTTTCTTTATTTCCGAATAATCGTGCTGGAAAAACTTTGGTATTATTGGTTACCAATACATCATCTTCTTCAAAATAATCAATAAGATCTTTGAACATTTTGTGCTCAATAGTCTGTGTTTTTCGGTTGAGAACCATTAATCGTGACTCGTCACGGTTTGGTGCCGGATACTCAGCCAATAATTCCTTTGGCAGGTCAAAATTGAAATTTGAAAGTTTCATTCCCATAATGCGTAGTGTCTATAGATTTTAAAAAGTTGCAAATATACAACCTCCAACTAGGCGTTGTCAAGTAATTAACTGATTATTATTACGAAATGTTTTTTTCGGCCTAAAATATGCAACAAAAACTCACCGAATTCACGCTTTATTTTTCAACACAATTAATACCAGTTTTGCTTAAATCTTGCCAAAATTTGGGATATGATTTTGATACAACTTCGGGATTGGCGATGGATAAATTGACAATAATCGCCAAAGGCGCAAATGCCATTGCCATTCTGTGGTCTTGGTAGGTTTCAATTTGCATATTTCCCTTAATTGCTCTAAGGCGTTCTACATAAATAGATTCATCGTCAATTTTTACCGAGGCGCCCATTTTTTCGAGTTCGTTTTTTAATGCGAAAAGCCTATCGGTTTCCTTAATTTTTAAAGTTTGCAACCCCCACAGCCGGCAAGTAATCCCCAAGCCAAAACAAGTTACTGCAATAGTTTGCGCTAAATCTGGTGTGTTTGATAAATCTAGCATAAGGGTATCTGCCAATTCGCCCTTCTTTTTTGAAATTGTAATGGTTTTTTTAACCGTATTAAAAGTAGTTTCTACTCCCAATGCCTCATAAATTTGCACTAGGGCCGCATCGCCTTGTACACTTGTTTTATTAAAGCTGGAAAGGGTAATTTTACAGTTATTAGATAAAGCTACCAAACTATAAAAATACGAGGCTGAACTCCAATCCGATTCAATTTGGAGCGTCGCACTTACCTTATTTTTAACTGGTGAAATTGTAATTTGCCGCCCGTTAAAACTACTCGAAATTCCCGTTTGTTTTAAAAGTGAAAGCGTCATTTCAATATAAGGCAATGATGTAATTTTGCCATCCAAACTTAACTTTAGTCCATTGGGAAGCGAAGGCGCAATAAGCAATAGCGCCGAAATATACTGGCTACTCACCCCCGCATTTATTGATACAGTATCTTTTACCAAGGTGTTCCCAATAATTTTTAAAGGTGGGTATCCTTCAGTTTTTAAATATGAAATATTAGCGCCTAATTTTCGTAAAGCATCTACCAAAACGCCTATGGGGCGATTGTGCATGCGCTGGCTACCCATTAGGATTAAATCAATATTTGGTTGGGCCGAAAAGTAGGCGGTCAAAAATCGCATAGCAGTGCCCGCGTGGCCTATATCTATAATTCCTCTTGAAACTTTTAAAGCTTCCTGCAATACTTTTGTATCGTCACTTTGCGAAAGGTTTTTTATACCAATATTAGCAAGTTGCGACTGTAAAATTAATAAACGGTTGGATTCGCTTTTGGAACCACCAATATCAATCGAAATATTATTTAAAGGGAAATTTCCACGTGCAAGCTCCAGTTTCATTCTCGAGGTTCGTTTTCTTTCAATTTGGATCTAAACTTTCCAAAAGTTACTAAAAACCCATAACAAAAAGAACCAATTAAGACTAAAACTAAAAACAACAATGGGTCGCCATCTGTTAAAAATGCAAAGTCAAAACCATCTAACGCCCATTTAATAATAGTGAATAACACAGCCGAAGCTATGGTTAAAGCAAAAACCGATTTCCAAAAACCAGGTGTATTTATAACTTTCTTAAACATGCGTTATTTTAGTTTTTCGTTGCTGTGATGCCTATCGTGGTCACGCTTTGTTTTTAAATCTAACTTTTTATTAAATGCCTCCTCAAGATTCACACCCGTTTGATTAGCCAGACAAAGTACCACAAAAACTACATCGGCAAGCTCTTCGCCGAGGTCTTTATTTTTATCGCTTTCTTTTTCACTTTGTTCGCCATATCTACGCGCAATGATACGGGCCACCTCGCCAACCTCTTCGGTAAGTTGCGCCATATTGGTGAGTTCGTTAAAATACCGAACACCGTGCTTTTTAATCCATTTATCTACTTCTTCCTGTGCGTTTTTTATATCCATTATGATTTTGAAAGTACAACCTTTTCGTTTTGTTTAGCAATTAAATCTTCGTAAAACTTTTTCAAATTTCCGTATTCTTCAGCAGCAATAAAAGATTTATTAATAGAAAATTCAACAGACAGTTGCAAATTGTTACCCATTTGCGAAATTAAGTATTTAAACTCGCCAGTATTTTCCCCTAATTTAACAATAGCATTTTCGGGCAAAGATTCTACTTGATATCCTTCGGGTACAGCTATATTTATAATATATCGATCCTTCATTGGGTAACCATAATCTATAGGGTAAAGACGCTTTTCAGGCTTAAACGGACTTTCCTTTGAAGCCATAAAAACCATAGGCGAAAAATACAGTTTTCCCGCTACGTTTTCAACTGCGTCTATCACTTCAAAATCATACGCCAAACTTACAGGATTGCCCAAGGTATTGAGGTTTTTAAAATTTAAATTAGATAGCTCTGCTTGTCTGGCTTCCTTTTCTACCGCTTTGAGCTGTGCGTCTTCGTTTAGATTTTTATATTTACTTCTATATTGATACGCGTAGTTACCCGTATACCTATTTCGAGCTTTCCCCACAACAGATTGGTCTGGTGTAATTTCGGCGCTTACCATAGCACTTTTTACAGCCGGAATTTGCGAATTAAGCGATATCCAGCTAGAAGTTCCATCTTTTGTAATTATACGACCTTTCCAATTCATAATTTGAGTACGTAAAACTCCCATATCGGCATCTTTATTTGTTGCATCAAGCAGCACCGTACCCTGTGGGAGATTTACTGCAGCAATTACATAATTAAATCCGTTTCGAGTAGGAAAAAGTGGCATACCGTGGGCCTTAGTACTTACCAAAACCGGATTGGCATCTATGTTTGCTTCACGCAACATGGCTATTAATATAAGGTTAATTTCGGCCACATTACCCGACCCCTTTTTGTAAGCATCTTTAACACCATCGCTGGTATAGTAGCCTAAATATTTGTTCCAAGTCATTTTGTTAAGCAAAAACGAATAGATTTTATTTGTTTTTTCAACAGGATTACTAATTCCGCTAATTAGGTTTTTTAAATCATCTTTAAAATAATTACTCTTAGATAATTCGCCGCCAAATGAGTCTACTCTATAAATACCTTTTGAAACGTCTTCCCACGTGGTTGAATATGATTTTTGAGTAGAACCCGGAAAATCTACATAACTCAACTCAAATTTAAGTGCGGTTACATAATTATCTATATTTCCGGCATACGCTTCTTCTTTTTGTGCCGGAACGTCACTTAGATTAATAGTATAAACATCCTCCTTAAAAGTTAAGTCTCGAGCGCCCCCACGACTTACAACATTACCTACTCTATCGTATTGTGTTGAATTTGATAGCGCTACAGTTTTATTTCTCGAGCTCGTTTTTACTGTGTAAGGCACCCAACCTCTTTGATGAGTTTTAAAAATAAAGTACTCTGGAGATGCAAAAGAAACCTGAACATTGTCTACAGGAATAGTTTCCTGTAAGCGAAATTCATCGATATTACTAATAAAAGGAGATTTCATGGTATACTTATACTCTATCACACATCCTTCGCGCAAATCTGGCATTGTAAATTTTAGCTTATGGATATATTTAGACGTCTTTTCCTCAAACATACCGTCTTTTTTAAGCTTTACTTCTTCTATTTTTCCGCTATTATTTAAATAATAGGTGTACGCTTTTAGGCCTAAAATTTCATCGTGAGAACTCGATTTACCTTGGTAAAGATCAATTTCTTTGGTAGCCCAATCAAAACCTTCTTTAGTGTAAATTTTAACGCGTTCTAATACTTGAGTAACTAGGTAAAACCCATCGTTTGTTGAGTACTCAAAGTAGGTATAAATTTCACGGTTTAAAATTGCTGCATCGGCAGTGGGTTCTTCGGGGTGTTGCTTTTGTGATAATTCCTCCTTCGAAACTTTTCCAAATTTATAGTTTTGGGATTGAGCCACATTGAAAAAACACAAAAGAGCGATCGCGGTTAGTACGATTGATTTCATAATTATTGGTATTTATTGTACGTTTTGTTTTAAAAGTATTTTTGTTTTGTCTAGACGAGCAATCGACCTAAGAAAGTTTCGAAAATTTTCATATTCCGTTGACGGGTACTCTCCTTTGTTCAACACCATTTTACGGGTGTAGATTAATTTATTTTCTGAAGTTAACTCAAAATTATTCTCGTATTTCCCAAATTTGGTTTCGAGTATTGTTGCCTCGGGTAAACCGTCAACCTCAAAATTTTCAGGAATTTCAACAGTTACAGTGTCTTTGTCTATGCGTCCACTGCTTATGTAAAGATTTTGTTTGCGGGTATCAATTCTAGGCGGAATGTAACGGTGTTGATTTAAAATATTGGCACAAAAAAGATAGTCGTTACTTACCGGATTTGCATAATTGGGTATATCGAGTTCCAATTCTTCAGTAAAAATTACATCCTCTCTATTATTGGTAAGTTTTACATTGTCAATGCTAAAACCATTAATGTAGCTCCACTGCTTTTTATAATATTTATCAAGATCTTCTTGCTTTTTCTTAGGAAGCAAATATTTGTCATCGTATTGCAGCCCTCGCGACACACGTTCACAAACTAGTGTAACATTTCCCGCAGGATCTACTTTTACTTCAACGGTATTTTCTTGAAGATTCTCTTCGGTTTTATACTCTTTTGTACGTACAACCTTTCCGCCCTGCGGAGTCATAACCAACACATCGCGATCATCTGTAAAGTCGCCAATATAACCAAAAGGAGTATCTTGATTAGTACATTCTAACCAAGTATAATCATCATTATTTGGAATTGCCAAAATAGCATGATTAAACCAAGGAAACGTAAACTCTTCCTTTATTTCAGTAATATTATCCCCAGCATTTACAAGCGTATAGTAGGAAGGTACGTTTACAGCATCTAACAACGATTTTGTATACATTGTTAACGCCTTACAATCGCCATAGCTTAGTTTATCAACCTCGGCAGCCATCATAGGTTTCCATCCACCAATACCTATTTGAATGCTTATATACCTTACTTTATCTTGAACATATTGATAAATTAGCCGTGCTTTGTCTTCATTGGTAGTTTCGTTTGCTACTAAACTTCGCACTTTTTTAATGGTTCCTTCTGGTAAATTATTTACATCGGCGAGTAAGGTGTTGGCCACCCATGAGCCAAATTCCGACCAGTCTTTTCCCCTACCTGCTGTTCCTTTTAAGGTGAAATTATCGAGCGCTAAATAAACGGTTGGAAGAATTTTGCTACGTGCAGGACTGTGTTCTTCATATCTAATAGCACTTAAATTTGTAGCAGTAAAGGTTAATTCGTCTTCGGTTTCCGAAATTGAAATATTAAAACCATCTATGTTTTGAGGGTCATAATTAGGTTTGTTTGAAGGGTCAAACTTGATTTTCATCACACTTTTTTGTGCGCTTTCGGCATAACCTTTTAGTGGCCTCCAAGGGCGTAAAAAGGCCGTATCTCCAGAAACTACTTCCGAAGTGAACACTACAATATAAGGGTAAGTAGTAGGTGTATAATTTAAATGCATTATACGATCGTCACTGTAAATACTAATCCCCGTACGACTTACATCTGTAAAATCTCTTTTTTTAAAATGCTCAAGTTCTTCGCCCAGTGCAGTATATACTTTAGCTTCAATGCTTTTTACTTTTGAATTTAAATCGTAGGTAGCGTACAGCCGCGGATCGTTATCACCAAGTTTATTTAAAACCGCAATTACCCGATGTGTTTTTACAATATTTTTTCCAGAAGATGAAATATCCATAAACACCGCTTCATCGAGCAAAACACTGTTTGAATATTTAGTGAGTTCTTGAGGAATGGAGGCTATTGAGTAATTATTTTGTGAGGATACATATGCTGTACATAACAGTATAGCTATACATAAAATATTCTTCATACATATTTTTTAGTGAGGAGAAATAAAACACTTGAAATATACTTTGGGGGGATAAATAACTAAGTATATTGCCAGCACAATTTAAAGCTGCAATATATAGATAATAAAAGAAAGTTAAAAAAAACTTAAGAAATTACTCTCTATTTTTTGTATCTATCCAAATAGTGACCGGTCCATCGTTAACTAAAGCGACGTCCATCATTGCTCCAAACTTACCAGTCTTTACTTTTTTAGTAATTTCCTTTTCAAGCTTATATATAAATTTTTCATAGAGAGGAACGGCTGTTTCGGGTTTTGCAGCTCGTACAAAAGAAGGTCGGCTTCCTTTTTTTACATTTGCGTGTAGTGTAAATTGACTTACCACTAAACATTCGCCATTTACATCTTTTACCGAAAGATTCATTGCATTATTTTCATTTGAAAAAATCCTTAAACGAGCAATTTTTCCCGCCAACCAGTTTATGTCTTCTTCGGTATCTTCTTCTTCAATTCCTAAAAAAATAAGTAGTCCTGGTCCTATTTCAGAAAATAATTTTTCGTCAATAGTAACATCAGCTTTTTTTACTCTTTGAATTAAGGCACGCATAGAAATAAAATTTTAAACCGCTTAAACCAGTCTATTTTTCATAAATATCTTTTCTAAAATGGTCTTCTTCTCCCGCTAAAATTTGAAGATAACTTTTATAACGAGACCACGCAATTTCTTCATTTTCTAATGCATCTTTTACCGCGCATTTGGGTTCTTCTAAGTGGAGACAATTATTAAATTTGCAATGTTCTTTTAGGGCAAAAAATTCGGGAAAATAGTCACCCAATTCTTCTTTGTCAATTTCAACTACACCAAATCCTTTTATACCCGGTGTGTCTATAATTTGCCCGCCAAAGGAGAGGTCGAACATTTCGGCAAAAGTAGTGGTGTGCTGTCCTTGCAAATGTTGTTGCGAAATCTCTGAAGTTTTAAGCGACAATCCAGGCTCAATGGCGTTAATTAAAGTAGATTTTCCCACCCCACTATGGCCCGAAAACATAGTTACCTTATTTTGCATTAATGATTTTACCTTGTCGATATTTTTACCCGTAATAGCCGAAATACCTATACACTCATACCCTATATTTCTATAAAGGGCTGCTAAAAATTTTATCTCCAACAATTCGTCTTCGTTGTAGGTATCAATTTTATTGAAAAGTAAAACGGTTTTAATTTGATACGCTTCGGCAGTTACCAAAAACCGATCGATAAAAGTGGTAAAAGTTGGCGGATTATTTAAGGTTATTAAAAGGAAAGCCACATCAATATTTGCAGCTATAATATGGGTTTGTTTAGAAAGGTTAACAGATTTTCGGATAATATAATTATCGCGTTCTTCTATTCCGGAAATTACACCTACCGTTTCGTCACCTTTTTTGTCTATTTGAAAAGATACGTGATCGCCTACCGCTACAGGGTTCGTACTTTTTATACCGCCAATCCTAAATTTTCCTTTAATACGGCAATCGTAAAAAGTTCCGTCTTCTGCTTTTACAGAATACCAACTACCTGTAGATTTATATACAACACCTTTCATGTGGCAAAGTTGCAAAACTTTTCAATCATTTATAACCTTTTTTTGATGGTTAATCGATTCTTGATGAATGGCTTTATAAATTTTAAGCACAAACTCTTCGCTAAGTTTGTTTTCTTTTCCCTCTAAAATCATTCTGTTTAATACAGCGTTCCATCGTTTAACCTGCAAAATTGCTACGTTGTTGTCTTTTTTTAACGCGCCAATTTCATCTACAATTTCCATTCGCTTACCCAAAACCGTCATTATTTGATTGTCTATTAAATCAATTTGTGTTCGCAAGGTGTTTATTTGGTTTTTAAACTCTTTTTCATTGCTTTCTGGTTTCCTAATTTTTAGATTTTTTGTTAACCACGCTAGCTTTTCTGGGGTTATTTGTTGATTGGCATCACTCCAAGCTTTATCGGGATTGGGATGCGTTTCAATCATTAAACCATCGTAATTTAAATCTAAAGCTGTTTGGCATAAATCGAAAATTAAATCTCGTTTACCAGCAATATGCGAAGGGTCTAAAATTAACGGCAAATCTGGAAATGAATTTTGCAGATCGATAGGTATTTGCCACTCCGGATTATTTCTAAATCGTGATTTTTGATAGGTTGAAAACCCACGGTGAATTACTCCTAATTTTGAGATTCCCGCTTCGTAAAATCGCTCAACGGCACCAAGCCAGAGCGCCAAATCTGGGTTTACAGGATTTTTAACCAAAATTATAGTATCCGTGCCCTTTACAGCATCGGCAATTTCTTGTACAATAAATGGTGAAACCGTAGTGCGTGCCCCTACCCACAAAATATCTACATCGTGCTTAAGCGCCAAATCTACATGGTTTGCATTAGCCACTTCGGTAGTGGTTAGTAGACCCGTTTCTTCTTTTGCTTTTTGAAGCCATTTTAAACCCAAAGCGCCAACCCCTTCAAAGTTGCCCGGTCTTGTACGTGGTTTCCAAATTCCGGCGCGCAAAACAGAGGTGTCTGTTTCTTTTAATTCATGTGCAACTTTTAGTAGTTGTTCTTCAGTTTCGGCACTGCAGGGACCCGCTATTACCAACGGATGACTTAAATTTAAATCATCTAACCACTTGCGCAACTGTTTGTTATTCTTCATAAAATTAATTCGAAAAAAAAGTCCTAATTAAGGACTTTTAAAAATGTATTTTTAAAAAGTAAAATCGTTAATTTTTAACTTGATTTATCACTTACAAATATAGATGGCGTCCCTGATGCCATTTGTGCTAAAGTAGCCAATAAATGTTATTCGTAAAACGTTTTAAAGAAAATTTTAACCCAGAGAGCTCAACTACTTCGCAAGAAAATTGTTTAGCTTTGCTTACAGTAAAATTATGTCAATTCACGTAGAAAATATCACTAAAACTTTTGGCGAACAAAAAGCGCTGAACGATATATCATTTACCATTAAAAAAGGTGAAATCGTTGGATTTTTAGGCCCAAACGGCGCTGGAAAATCTACCACTATGAAGATTTTAACCACATATACACCAGCAACAAAAGGATTGGCTATGGTAAATGGGTTTGATGTGTTAACTAACCCAATTGCTATTAAAAAAAGTGTTGGCTATTTACCAGAGCACAACCCGCTGTATTTAGATATGTATGTGCGTGAATATTTGTTTTTTAACGCCTCTATTTACAACGTTCCAAAAGGTGAAGTTGAAGCTGTAATTGAAAAAACAGGTTTAACCCCCGAAGCAAATAAAAAAATAGGAGCACTTTCCAAAGGCTACCGGCAGCGCGTAGGCTTAGCAAATGCCCTACTGCACAACCCAGAGGTGCTAATTCTCGATGAGCCAACAACAGGTTTGGACCCCAATCAATTAATTGAAATTAGACAACTAATAAAAGATATTGGGGAAGAAAAAACCGTGCTACTTTCTACACATATTATGCAAGAAGTAGAAGCTATTTGCGACCGGGTAATTATTATTAATAAAGGTGAAATAGTGCTGGATAAAAAGCTAGAAGACCTACAAAAAAACCAGCAGCAAATTGTAGAAGTTGAATTTGATTATCGTGTAGAAGAAATAGCGCTTCAAAGACTTCCAAAGATTGAAAAAGTTGAAAATGTAGTGGGATTTGTCTATAATCTTTATTTTAAAACTAAGGAAGATATGCGCGGTGAAGTATTTGATTTTGCTCACGACAACGGACTTAAAATCTTACAACTTCATCAAAAGAACACTACTTTAGAAAAGCTTTTTACACAGCTAACTACCGAAAAATAAGTTGCCCGCGGTATAATTCTTCAACCTCAACGATAGCCGGTCTATTTTTGGCAATTACATTGCCTATTCCTACTATTTTACCGCGAATCGCCAAATTTGGATTTACAATCATTTCACCAGTACTTCTATGAAAAATATATAAATTTTCAACGAGTAAATTTTCAGCAAATATCCTTGAATCGCCTGCATAAAGCCCAAAGTTTGCATAATTAGCCGTTCCGGTTAAATAAAATTTGGAAAGACCATTTGCAACAATATTTAAATTTTCAACCTCCAGATTTAATTTAAAATCGCCATCGGTTTGATATTGGTCTTCGTTTTCTTGATCTTCAGAAAGTAGGGTTAACGCCGGGTACCGCAAAACACCTATGCTTTCTACAGGATAGCCAGTACTACTTCTAATTTCTGAAATATTGGGCGCTGTAACATACACTTTTGTTATTCCGTAGTCTTGAAAGAGATTGCAATTGCTTTTGTTCTTAATTTCAAGTTTATCTCCAACAACCGAAACTGAAATATTGTTTAACAAATTTTCGCCGGTTTCAATTCTAATTTGCTGTTCCTCTCCTTGTTCAACAAACAATTTAATGCGATCCCACACCAAAATTTTTGTAAATGGAGGCACTACAACATCTTTGGTAACTATTGCCCCCGAAGTTTGGATGCAATCCCAACCTTTGTCTGAGCTACACCCAAACACAAATATTAAAAAGGATAGTACTACAAGGTTTTTCATTTCTTTGTTCTGAAATATTCAGCATTTTTTAAATTCGATACCCAATTCCAAATTCTACTGCTTCGGCTTTTGCCCAATGCGCATGCACTGTTACGGCGCCAAAAATTCGGTCTTTATAAAAATATCTCTTTAAGCCTAACCTGTTATAGACTCTATTTTCAAATTCAAACGGATAATAGACATAATACCCCAATTGCGATACAAAGGCTACTTTATTAAAGCGCCATTCGTGTCCTATAAACACACCTACCCGCTTGTAATCTTCATCTCCCGAAAGGCCGTCTTCGGGATATGCAACAGCGCGATATTTAATAAATTCTTTTAAAAAAACCGAGTAAAAAACATCGACACCTGCCGTAAAAGTACTTTTATAATTAATACGTTTATCCACAAAGGCAGACAAGACAATAAACGGTTCCTGTCCTAAGCCAACCACATCACTTTCGTTAACGCCACTTCTAAATGCCAAGTTGTATTTAAAACGTTCGGCGTGCGTTTTACTAAGCGAATCTTTTTGAGTTATATAATCTGGAAACTCTTTGTAATCTAATTGATAACTCATCCCCGCGTTAAGCGCTAAGGTATTTGTACTGTTGTTTGGCGCTTTAAGATTTGCATTACTATAATGAATTATAGTAAAACCAGCGTGAAAACCAAACCCTTTAAAAATTTGTTCCCTGACAAGGTTTACTTTTAAAAATGTTGAACTCAGCAAATGTGTGCCATAAGCGTTGTTATTATAATTTGCAATAGGGTCATAAGGCTCGGTAACGTAGGCAACCCCCTGCCCTATGCGCACCATTAAATTACGTTTTAAAAAGTAAAAATTTAAATGACCATAGGCGCCAAAAGCTTTGCCTAAGTATTTGTTGTGCAAATCTTGGTAGGCAACCGTTGCCCCAAAATCTGGGTAATTGTAACGCCGTTCCCATTCGTTAAATCCGTAGGTTTTTCGGTTTAATGAAAAAATAAAACCCGTAGGATGTCCTGTTATTAAATGTTGAATGTCTGGATTATGTTCTAAAATTGAACCGTAAAAAAAATCGGTTTCAAGAGAAATTGGGTACAACTCTTCTTCCTGTGAAGAGACCGGAAAATATGCTAATAGCGCTATTAAAAAAAGTAAGAGGTGCTTCATTATTTTTTTAACGGTCGTAAAGATAAACTAATCTTGAAATAATAAGCAGCCGCCTAAAAATTCTTTTCTTGATAATTAACACCACTTTTAAATTGGGTTTTAAAAGGGTAAATTAGCCAAATCTACATTTCCTCCAGAAAGAATTATCCCTACCTTTTTATTTTGAAACGCTTTTTTATTGCGAAGCAAAGCCGCAAAAGCCACTGCACTCGATGGCTCCACAACTATTTTTAATCGTTCGTAAATGAGCTTCATCGCAGCAACAATTTCTTCTTCTTCAACTCTAATAATTTCTGAAACCAATTTTTTAATAATAGGAAAGTTAATATCGCCAAGATGCGTTTTTAATCCATCGGCAATGGTATTTGTAGTTTTGTTAAATGCAATCTCGCCAGTTTGCAAACTTCTAAAAGCATCGTCTGCCGCAAAAGGCTCACCTCCAAAAGTTTTACAATTCACTCCAAAAAATTCGGCCGCAAGCGCCGTTCCAGCAACAAGTCCGCCACCCCCAACAGGAGTGATTAAAGCATCCAAATTAGGGTGTTTTTTAAGCAACTCAACCGCTGAAGTAGCATTTCCTAAAATAACATCTTTACTGTTTGAAGGGTGAATAAATGTAGCGCCCGTTTCAGTTTGAATTCGTTCGGCCTCCAACCGCCGAGATTCTGTTGTAGATTCAGATTCAAAAACAATCCCGTTATAACCCAAAACGGCTTCTTTCTTAACTTTCGGCGCAGTTTTGGGCATAACAATAAAGGCTTTTACGCCTAAATTTTTGGCCGAAAGTGATAGCGCTTGAGCAAAATTTCCGGAAGAATGCGTTACCACACCAGCTTGTCGGTTTTCTTTGGAAAGCTCGAGAATTGCATTGGTTGCGCCGCGCATTTTAAAAGCTCCCATTTTCTGAAAGTTTTCGCACTTAAAGAAAATTTCGGCACCCGACAATTCATTAATAAAAGAAGATTTTAAAACGGGCGTGTTATGTACAAAAGGCTTAACTCTTTTATACGCCTTTTCAACTTCTTTTTTTGTAGGTAACATTAAAACTTCAGTTTAAAAAATTAATTGATTTCTAACTTTTTCCCGTTCAGATTAATGCTGTAAGAAACCTCAACCGAGGCCTCTAAAGTTATAGACACAGAGCAGTATTTTTCAAAACTTAATTGCGCTGCACGAATGGCTTTAGCCTCATCAATTTTACCTTCTAAACTAAGCATTACATGTATTTTCTTAAAAGGTTTTGCCTCGCGCACTTCGGTACGATCGCCTTCAACCTCCATTTTATACGAGGTTATTTCTTGGCGTTGCTTTTTTAAAATCATAATAATATCTATTGCACTGCACCCGCCTACGCCCATAAGCAACAATTCCATTGGGCTCGCTCCCTTTGAAACATCTTCGGTTTTATTGTCTATATAAACTGGCACCCCCGAAGCACCTTTGGCTTCAAAAAGGTAGTTGTTATTTTTTCTATCTAAAGTAACTTTCATAATATTAAATCTTAATTATTTGTATTTATCCAAAAGGGTGTACAAATTTAACTTCACCTGCCAAGATACGCAATTTCCAAGCAAGAGTTTATGGTATAAACAACTACTTAAATTTAAATTTCACAAAAATTTGAAATCTTAATATTTTGGCAAAAAACCGCAAATAAAATGGCGGTTCATTTAATTTTTTTACATTTGCCAAAAGAAAATTAAGAGGAAAGATTTGACTGATTGCAACCTCAATAAAAAATGCTAAAGGCAGTGAAAATCTACCTAAGGCGCATCCTTCAAATCTTTTCGATAAATCGACTTAAAACTTTAGTTTACAAAGTTTAAGACAGCAAATAATTATTTTTTAACTAAATATAATTATCGTCTTATACATTTAAGTTTTTAATTAAAGTTTAGTCAATTTTTAAATAATATATATACAGTTTATGGCCTATTTATTTACTTCAGAAAGTGTTTCTGAAGGACACCCAGACAAAGTTGCAGATCAAATTAGTGATGCTTTATTAGACAATTTTTTAGCCTTCGATCCCGAGAGCAAAGTGGCCTGCGAAACTTTGGTAACCACCGGTCAAGTAGTTTTAGCCGGAGAAGTGAGAAGCAAAACTTATTTAGACGTGCAAACCATTGCTCGCGATGTAATTAATAAAATTGGTTATACAAAAGGTGCCTATAAATTTAGCGGCGACTCTTGTGGGGTAATATCGCTTATTCACGAACAATCTCAAGATATAAATCAAGGAGTAGATCGTGATAAGAAAGAAGAACAGGGCGCTGGCGACCAAGGTATGATGTTTGGTTACGCTACCAAGGAGACCGAAAACTATATGCCATTGGCGCTGGATATTTCGCATAAAATTTTAATTGAATTGGCTGCTTTACGTAGAGAAAATTCTGAAATAAAATATCTTCGCCCCGATGCAAAAAGCCAAGTTACCATTGAATATAGCGATGATAACGTACCTCAAAAAATTGTTGCCATTGTAGTTTCTACTCAGCACGATGAGTTTGATGAAGACTCAAAAATGCTTGAAAAAATTAAAAAAGACATTAAGGAAATCTTGATTCCGCGAGTAATAAAACATCTACCTGAATACGTTCAAAAACTATTTAACGACAATATTGTTTATCATATAAACCCAACCGGAAAATTTGTAATTGGCGGACCTCATGGCGATTCGGGCCTTACGGGAAGAAAAATAATTGTTGATACGTACGGCGGAAAAGGTGCTCACGGAGGTGGCGCTTTTAGCGGAAAAGATCCAAGTAAAGTAGATAGAAGTGCAGCATACGCGGCGAGACATATTGCAAAAAACCTTGTAGCTGCAGGAGTTGCCGACGAAATTTTGGTTCAAGTTAGTTACGCAATAGGCGTAGTAGAGCCAACTTCAATTTTGGTGAACACCTACAATTCAAAAAATGTAGATTTAACCGATGGTGAAATAGCCGATAAAGTTGCTGAAATTTTTAATATGCGCCCAGCAGCTATTGAAGAAAGGTTAAAATTGAGAAATCCTATTTATTCTGAAACCGCTTCGTACGGGCATATGGGAAGAAACCCTGAAGTTATTAATAAAACCTTTGAAAGCCCATACAACGGAAAAATAACAAAAGAAGTTGAGTTATTTACGTGGGAAAAATTAGATTATGTTGAAGAAGTTAAAAAGGCTTTTCAGCTTTAGTAGTTCTCGACTGCGCTCGAACTGACACCACCACTGCGCTCGAACTGACACCACGACTGCGCTCGAATTGACACCACGACTGCGCTCGAAATAACAAAACGAAAAATCCCAAATTTCAATAATTTCAATTGGAATTTGGGATTTTTATTTAACTGAGTTTTTAAAGTTTACATTCCTCCTTTTCGTTTTGGAGTACGTGGGGTAGGCCATTCGCGTTGTTTCCCAGTACGCTCATCGACAGGTAAAATAATTTGTTCGCGCGATGTTTTTGAATCATCTTCCGAAGCCATATAAGCCATAATTGCTGTTAATATTACGTTGTTTTGTACATCGTCAAAAACAATTTTGTCGTACGTATCGCGATTAGTATGCCAGGTGTAATTCCAATAGCTCCAGCTTAACGAACTTAAGTTAAATGCGGGCGCTCCTGCCGCCACAAACGATGCATTGTCTGACCCTCCACTTGCCGGCCAACCGGGAAAAGTAGTTGTAATATGGCGAGTAATAGTATCTGGCACCGCTTTTAACCATCGGGAAATATAATCGTAAGAGTGTAAAAAACCTGCGCCATTTATACTTTTTACGCGCCCTGTGCCATTGTCTTGGTTAAATACCGCTTGCACGTTATTAACTATTTTGGGATTGTCTTCAACAAAGGCCGAAGAACCATTTAACCCTTGTTCTTCACTACCCCATAGCCCCACCAAAATAGTACGCTTTGGATTTGGATACACTTTCTTTAAAATTCTTGCCGCTTCCATCATAACCAATGTTCCTGTACCGTTATCGGTAGCACCCGTGCCGCCATCCCAAGAATCAAAATGAGCCGAAAGTATAACGTACTCATCGGGTTTTTCGGTTCCTTTAATTTCTGCAATTGTGTTAAATGCAGGTACCACCCCAAGGTCCTTCGATTTTGCCACAACATGAATTTTTGGCTTATCGCCGTGCTCCACCATTCTGTAAAGCATGGTATAATCTTCTAATTCAATATCTACAGTAGGAATTTTGTTGGTTCGCGCGCCAAATATTTTATTTACGCCAAAACCACGAGACCAATAAGAATCTACTATTCCAGCCGCCCCTGCATTTTCCAGTGCTGCAATAATACTTCTGCGGTCAAAGCCGCTGCGTTTTAAATTTTCATTCCAAGCTTTAGTTTGGGCATCGCGATTCTGTTTCATCTTGTCGTATGACTCTGGCGTTGCCCATTCTTTCCAATTATCGTCTGGCCTACCGGTTGGTTGTTTCATAGCAACCATAACAAATTTACCTTTAACGGTAGGCAACCAATTTTTAAATCCTAAAGAATCTTTTATTTCGGGCAACACAACAACTTCGGCAGTAACGCCCTTTGCCGACGTACTGGGGCTCCATGCTAATTGGGTTCCGTTTAAAGTTTGAATACGTGGCGAAACCAAATCTATATGTGTTATGCCTCGCTCCCAGCCTTTCCATTCGCCCCATTGTTGGTTTTCGGCCTCAATATTCCAACTATTAAATTTTTTAATCGCCCAATCATGAGCTTGTTGCATTTGAGGGGTCCCAACCAAACGCGGCCCAATATCATCGAGTAATTCGTGCGCAAGAATTTCTAATTGTGAATTATTATAAGCTTCGTTTTGAATAGCTTTCACCACCTCGGTTTGAGTTTGCGAAATAGCCGTAAAAACAACAAATTGTATAAAAACTAAGGAGAAAAATTTTTTCATTATATGGTCAATTTCAGATTAAAATAAACCTTAAAATTACAATTATTTCTAAGATACAACCTGCAAAAACGCTTGTACCAGTGAATAGAATTATACCCGCTAAATAATATTGTGATTTTTAGCTTTTTGAACAGCTTCAATTTTACTGTGCACTTGTAGTTTTTTATAAATATTTTCAATGTGCTTTCTCACCGTGCTGGGCGAAAGGAAAAGATGGTTAGCTATTACAGTATAACTTAATCCTTTACTTAAATGTTCTAATACTTCAACCTCGCGAGCAGAAAGTGAGATTTCTTCTTTATCTTTTAAACTGTCAATATTTACAGGATTTCGCAATAGTTTTAAAGTTTTCATCGCAATAGATGGATTCATCGCTGCGCCGCCGTTTAACGTTTCTAAAACACCTTTATACAAGTCTTCAGGATTAATTTCTTTTAACAAATAACCATCGGCACCCGCTTTAATAGCGTTAAAAATATGCTCATCATTGTCAAAAGCTGTAAGCATTATTATTTTAATGTGTGGATATTTCTGCTTTACAACTTGCGTAGTTTCAATACCGTTTAAAACTGGCATTTCAATATCCATTAAAATTAAATCGAGATTGTGATCCATCTCTAGTTTTGAAAGTAATTCTTTACCGTGAAGCGCAGTATGTTTTACCGAAATATCATCGAAAAAAGATAGTTTTTCCTTTATAGCGTGAATAAGGAAAGAATTGTCGTCGGTGATGGCTATTTTATACATAATTAGTTAGTTATCGGTTTAAAGATAATTATAAATTACACATAACCCACTGTTTATAAGACAACTCGGTGAATTCGAAAAGATTTTATACAGCTTTTTTATCGCGCGGAAATTTTAAAACTACACGAGTTCCTCTATTAACTTTTGAAACAAATTCAATTTCGCCATTAATCTCTCGGGCGCGTTTTTTCATGTTGTTTAAACCATTTCCTGCTTCAACCGTTTCGGGATTATAACCCATTCCGTTATCGGCGATAGTAATGTGATAATGTTGCATATTTTTTGAAATATTGACCTCCACTTCCTTAGCCGAAGCGTATTTTAAGGCGTTATTAATCGCTTCCTGAATTATTCTATAAATACTCATTCCTTGCACAGAGGAGAAAACTAAATTTTCATCTATATCATCTTCAATATTAAAAGTGAAATTAGTTTCTTGAACAGCATTTTTAGCTTGTTCAATAAAATTTGTGATTCGTATCTGCAAGTCTCCAAGAGTGATATTTTCTTTATTCATCGCCCAAATTGTATCCCGCAACTCAAAAATTGTCTCTTGCGTAAACTTGCTAATACTACTTAGTTTATCGCTTAATTTTGTTTCAATATTAGTAAAACCATATTTTAAATTATCGATACTCGAAATAATAAAAGTAAGCTGCGCACCAATATTGTCGTGTAAATCTCGGGAAATTCGCAAGCGCTGCTCCTGTAGTTTATTTTGAGTTTTAATTTTGGCCAAAGCCGTTTTTAATTCGTTTTCTTTTTGAAGCTGACGGTTTTTTAATCTTTGCTGATTATAAACTAAATAACCTATTAAACCCAACAGAAAAGCAAGCCCTAAACTTCCGAATATTAAAAAATTCTTTTTACGAACCTCGGCTTCTTTCTCAACCAATTGTGCGCGTTGCAATAAAATTTGATTTTCCTTTTTTTCGGTTTCAAATTCAATATTGAGCGCTGCAATACTTTCCTCTACTTTTAAACTGTGAATACTGTCTTTTAAATTGGTAAACTGTTCAAAATAATACAGTGCCGAATCGGCATTGTTTAACTTTTTATAAATGTTTGAAAGCATTTTATAATTGTACTGCGTTAAATTTTGATACTGTTTTTTACGTGAAATTGGCAGTGATTTGTGCATAAACGGGATTGCTTCTCTCCACCTTTCTTCGGCCATAAAAACTTCACCCAATTGGGTATAATTTTCGGCTATTCCTATTGAATCTGCCCATTGTAATCGCTGTTGAAGTGATTTGTTAAAATATGCTCTCGATTCAGAAAATTTCTGCTGTAAACCGTAAGCACCAGCAATATTGCTCCAACTATACGGGATACCAATTGTATCGTTTAATTTTTGTTTAATCTCTAATCCTTTTTCAAAATAGTATAAAGCGCTGTCAACTTCATTATTTATTTCTTTTAAAACGCCGTAATTGTTGTAAATATCTTTTAATTCATTTTCAAAATTATTGGCTTCGGCTATCGCTTTACCTTTTTGCATATAGTACAAAGCTTGTTGTAAATCGCGATATTTAGTTCCATAACCCATTTCGGCATAATAATTAGCAACGCGTTCCATTTCACCCAATTCTTCAAAAATTTTAATCGCTTTAATTATGTAATTAGCCCGCTCTTCGTAATTGCCTTGATACCCGTGAACCAAACTAAGATTGGCATAAGCATCTGCAATACCCAATTGATAAGAAATTTGCTGGGCGTGCTGCAAGTTATTTTCGAATAATGAAATGATTGAATCCTTCGGAATATTAAGCCCTTGAATGTAGAGATTGTTGATAGAATCAATCTGTTTTTTATTTTGTGAATAATGAGAAATACTACAAAAGCAAAACACAAACAGAAGTAAATTTTTAGTCATAACTTAAAGTTTTATATCTGCTTGTATTACCAAGGCTTCGTTTAAATTATATTTTACAAAATCGTATTTATTGAGGCTTGAAGTTCTATAAGCTATTTGCTTTTGGTGAATAGCGATAGCAGTTTTAAGGTTTGAAGTTTTACTGAAATGTTGAGCCACCAACGCATTTTTGGTTTTATAATACCAAAACATTAAACCAGATGAGAGAATAACGAATACAATTAATAATATAATTTGAAAACCCATGAGCTTAACAGCTGATTATTAGTTATAAAGATAAATTTCTTTTCTATTTATTTTTCCTTTTCTGAAATGATATTTTAACACGTTTCTCAAAATTTAATTAAAACCCCATAATTAAATATGGGGTTTTTAAACCTCAAATGTTTTAAAAATCACTTGTGGTTGTTGAAAAATAACTTGGTTAGTCGCGTTATTTTACTTGTTTAAATCGTATGCAAAAATTGAATTATTATCTGCTTTGTAATAAAGCAGGCCTGCTATTTCGTCTACCACGTATTCTGGTTTTTTATCTTTTAAAATAATTTCTTCCCCTTTGGCTCCCGAGTCTTTGTTTACCTTAACTAAACCAACACCATCGTCGAGTTTGGTTAATATAAATTGATCGTTTTGCGTGGCTGCAGTGGCTTTAAAGCGTTTTAACATTTCGGCAATAGATGCACCACTTGCAACAGCCATCCCTCCGGCCAAATCTGCTTCTCGATCGGCTCGCTGATCGTAACCAGCAAGTCTATTTTGAACCGACGAATTAGCAGCTGCCATGGCGGTCGTAGCGGCAGCAACAGCGGTTACTCCCGCCAAAATTGCACCCATCGCACTTTTTCCCGGAGCTCGGTAGTATTCGTGCCATTTTGGTTCGCCGTTCCAATCTAATAGTTGCATATTTTGGTCGCTGGTAAGTAAAATACCGTCGTCGCGAATTTCAACGTGCGATGGATCTTCCTTTCCATCAAACTTAGACTCTGCCAAAGTGCTTACATCACCCGAGGATGCATCTACGGCATATAGAGTTTCATCTGCGCTAATTAAGTAACGATTGTTCTTTTTATCGAAAGTAGAACTTACAGCAGTAGCTCTTTTGTATTTTAACGGCTTCTTCCAAACTTGCTCACCATTGCTAAGATTTACAATATTTGCATCTTCTGAAGTAATATAAATTAACCCTTGTGGCGTATGGGCCATGGTTAAAATATTTTCACCCGTTTTAAGCGGTTTTTTAAATAGCGTTTTTCCATCAAATGAAATTTTATTAATTCCACCTTCATAAATCCCGAAGAGAATACCATCTTCCATAACGTAAAAATGCTGCACATAGCCTTTAGTTTTTGGTGCTTTTTCCCAAAGATCTTCTCCATTGGTAGCACTTAAAAATGCGATGTTTGATTCATTACTTCGTGCAAAAACACTTTTGCTGCCGCCGTCGCTTTGATTGCTAACCACGGCAATGCCGTTGGGTAAAATTTCAAAATTTACCACTTGTCCTTTTACCTTGTGATCGTCCTTCCAAAGCTCGGCGCCATTTACACCAACTTTGTGAATACGCGTATTTTTACCCTGATTTACACTTTCAAAAGCGTAGATTTCCTTTTCGGAATCATCGGCGACCATCCAACTAATATTTTTCATGTCGTTCTCCCAAAGGGTTTCACCGGTTTGCGCTTTTTTAGCAATTAATCCTTTTGTGGTGGGTACAATTAAATAATCTTTTAAAAGTAAAACAGAACCGCTAGGCTGCATTCCGCCGCCCATAGATACTTTTCCGGGGTCGCCAAGGTTAAATCGATAATCTTCGGCGCCGGTATTTAAATCGTATACAGCTACTGCAGTAGCGTATTTCTCTTTTGCGCGTCGCTGCCCAATAACTACCAACTTATTTTGCGGCATTTTTACATCGCAGGTGTAAGCTAGTTTCCAGCCGTTACTTTCGGTATTAAAAAGCACTTTCCCAGACATATAATCTATCACCGACTTTTTTGCTGTTAGATTGGCAAATCCACCTTGCGATACAATTACGTAGGGTGCGTTTTTTACAAAGGTTAATTCTTCGGGTTTTACGCGGCCGTATTCGGTAAAATTAAACAACAGTTGGTTGCTACCAGGTTTTATCCCCACTAAACCGTCATTGGTAGCAACCACCATCGTTCCGCCCTGTGTAAGTTGCATTTCATTTATTTTGGCGCCCGTATCATATCGAAAATCTGGCTCCTCTGCGCGCTGCGCAAATAAGGCAGTATTAAAAAACAATGCTGCGCCAATAAGCGTGTAGTAAAAAATTGAAGTTTTCATAATCGTGGTTTTAAAATATTGATAGTCAAAGATGCGCCAATAACACGCTGAAATCAATACGGCAATTGCCGTATTATTTCACCTTAATGCACTGAATTTAAACAATTTGAGTTGTTATTTTAAATGAGAAAACCGGAGGTTAAACTTGCGCTTTTCCCCCGGCCCACGTAAAAACCTCAACATTTGAGATTCTAAATTGTGTAAACTCAATTTACTTTAGTTGTTAATAACTTCAACGTTAAATTGTCCGTCGGTTACCTCGACTGTATCAGAAGAATTATCAATATTGAAGCCTGTAAAACTAAAGGTGCCTTTTACAGTATTGCCATCAAAACTTGAAATTCTTATTGTACCGTTATCACTTTGACCGTCTCCAACCGTAGTATAGAGTACAACAGTATTAGGGTCTGGATTACTTGGGTCTGGCAAATAACTGTACGTACCAATATTTAAAAAATTAAGGTTGTACGTTCCTTCGCCATCAAAATTTTGGATAATCATCTGTAGGTTTTCAGATTCCATTGTTCCTCCTGTTACAGCTAAAACTTGTCCATTGCCGCTGTTTGTTAACTGCGCCATAACGGTACCCTGCATTCCCGAAAAATTGCTGCCATCTACTTTGGCCGAAAAAGTCCCGGTACCCCCTTGTGGATCATCGCCGCCGTCATCGTCTTTTTTACACGACGTAAAACTAACAGCCAATACTGCTAATAATACTAAAATTGTTTTGTTGAAAGTTTTCATAATGTTTGGTTTTAATGCTTCGCCTAAACGAATACGTGATTATTAATTGGTCACAAATGTTTAAATAATAACCACTGCGAACAATAGGGCAATTGCCGTATTATTACTTTAAAACACTAAAAATGAGTTGTTTCTAAAACTCTATATGCGGAAACCGAGCCTCGATTGCATCAATTTTTTGCTGAAGAATTTTTAAAAACTGAAGATGCTCGTCACTCTTTGGATTAAATGGTTTGTGATTTAAACCATTTTGAATTGCAGCAATTTCTTTTTGCGTAGCGGCACATTTTGAAGCAATCCACACGGCCGAAAATTTTTGCCATATTATTTCAATAGCCGTGGTATTGGGGTGAAGCAAATCTTTGGCATAAAAACGGTAGTCGCGAAGCTCATCGACCATAATTTCGAAAGAAGGAAAATAAACGCTTTTCGTCTGCTCTCGAAGCGACAATGATTGATGGATAGCAGAAATAAGATGAGCCTTACTCAACGAATTCTCTGCAAACCCGTCTTTAATATGCCTTACCGGCGAAACCGTAAAAATAAGTTGAGCTCCTTTATTTACAGCATTAATTTTTTCTGAAATATTCTGAATACTATTTAAAATAGCTTCAACAGATAATAATTCTTTTTTAAAATTCTTTTGAGCCAATTTATGGCAATTAGCTACTATTTCACTTTTTGAGCCATCAAAAGAAGTCGCAGTGCGGTCACTGATCGTAGCCGAAGTGCCTACGTATCTATAAACCCAAGACGTTCCGAAGGTGAAAATTATGTGGGTCGCACTACAAAGCGATTCGCGAAGTTTTTTAAGCGATGTATTTAGATTCGTTAGATATTCAGATTTGTCCAAAGACGAAAGCTCCGAATGTACTTCAAAACACCTCCAAAGGCCATTGTGTTGAAATATATCTTCTTCCGAAAAAAATATATTATCAACCGCCCGAACAATCAATCTTTCTAAAGCAACCGGATTAAAAATTATTCCAAACGGGTTTTGCAGATTTTGAAATTTATAAAAGTCAAATTTTGCCCCAATGTTTTCCGAAAAGCAGCTACCCAACAATACCACTTGCGAAGCATAATCTATCTTATTTTCTTGGGCTTTTAGCGGTATTTCGGTTGTAAGTTTCACTTTTTATAGTAACCCCAAAAGCTTTAGAACCCTTGGGGTTTTTAAATATTCACTAGTTTATATAATCTTTAGCTTTATCTAAAGCTTCATCAATTCCGGCAGGATTTTTACCCCCTGCAGTTGCAAAAAACGGTTGGCCTCCACCCCCGCCTTGAATAAATTTACCCAATTCGCGCACAACTTTTCCGGCATTTAAATCTTTTTCGGCAACTAAATTTTTTGATATATAGCACGCTAACAATGCTTTGCCATTGTGTTCGGCACCAAAAACCAAAAATAAATTATCTGTTTCACCGCCTATTTCAAAAGCTAAATCTTTCATTCCGGCAGCGTCTAAATCTATTTTCTTTGCTAAAAAGTTAATCCCGTTAATTTCGGTAAATTCAGTTTTTAGATTGCTTTTTAAATTCTTTGCTTTATCTTTTAACAACTGCTGAATTTGTTTTTGCAAAGCACTGTTTTCATCTTGTAAAGTTTTAACAGCTTTTACAGGATCTTTTGCGTTGTTTAATGCTTTTTGTAATGAAGCAAAAGACTGGCTTCTATCGATAAAATATTGCTTAGCGGCGTCGCCAGTAATTGCCTCAATACGGCGTATCCCTGATGCAACCGCCCCTTCTGAAGTAATTATAAAATGCCAAATATCGTTGGTGTTTTGCACGTGAGTTCCGCCGCACAACTCCATGGATTTTCCAAATTTTATGGCACGAACAGCATCGCCGTATTTTTCACCAAACAAGGCTAAAGCACCTTCTTCAATTGCTTTATTGTAAGGAATATTTCGTTTTTCTTCCAACGCAATCCCGTCGCGAATTCGCGCATTTACAAAATCTTCAACTTGTTTTAATTCTTCATCGGTGACTTTTGAAAAATGTGAAAAATCGAACCGTAAATTTCGGCTGTGAACCATACTTCCTTTTTGGGTAACATGGTCTCCTAAAATATTGCGCAAAGCTTGGTGCAGCAGGTGTGTTGCTGTATGGTTAGAGGCAGTACGGGTTCGTTGCTTTTCATCTACCACCGCTTTAAACGTAGCAGCGGGGTTTCGTGGTAGTGTTTTTGAAAAGTGAATGATAAGGTTGTTTTCTTTTTTGGTGTCTACAATATAGGTTACTCCGCCATCTGCAGCTTCTAAATAGCCTTTATCGCCCACTTGCCCGCCTCCTTCGGGATAAAAAGGAGTGAGATTGAAAACAAGCTGATACATTTCGCCTTCTTTTTTACTTTCAACTTTTCTATATCGTGTAATTTTTACTTGCGTTTTAAGCGTATCATACCCTACAAATTCTTCTACATCATCGGTTTCTAAAATTACCCAATCGCCAGTTTCTACTTTTGTAGCCGCACGCGACCGATCTTTTTGTTTTTGTAGCTCTTTATCAAATTCTTTTTCATTTAAAGTATAACCGCGCTCGCGTAAAATTAAAGCAGTTAAATCTATGGGGAACCCAAAAGTATCGTACAACTCGAACGCCTTTTTACCCGAAATTTCGTTAGAATCTGCTGCTTCAATAATGTTTTCGAGCAGGACTAAACCTTGATCGAGGGTACGAAGAAACGATTGTTCTTCTTCGCGAATTACATTGGTAATTAAATTCTTTTCGGAATTAAGTTCGGGAAAAGCCTCCCCCATTTGCGAACTAAGTGTAGCGACCAATTTAAAAATAAACGGTTCTTTTTTATTTAAAAAGGTAAATCCGTAACGAATAGCACGGCGTAAAATTCGGCGAATAACATAACCAGCGCCCGTGTTGCTTGGTAGTTGGCCATCGGCAATAGAAAATGCAACCGCTCTTACGTGGTCTGCAATAACGCGAATTGCAATATCTACTTTTTCGTCTTGTCCGTATTTTGAATTGGTAATAGCTTCAATTTCGCGAATAAGGGGTGTAAACACATCGGTGTCGTAATTGCTCTCCTTATTTTGCAAAGCCATGCATAAACGTTCAAAGCCCATCCCAGTATCTACGTGTTGGGCTGCCAATTTTTCGAGACTACCGTTTGCTTTTCGATTGAATTGCATAAATACCAAATTCCAAACTTCAACAACTTGTGGATGGTCTTTATTAACCAAATCTTTCCCCGACACTTTTGCTTTCTCTTCGGCAGAACGTATATCTATATGAATTTCGCTACAAGGGCCACAGGGGCCTTGGTCGCCCATTTCCCAGAAATTATCTTTTTTATTTCCGTTTAAAATACGGTCTTCGGGTACAAATTGTTTCCAAAGATTGTAGGCTTCTGTATCGCGCTCTAGGCCTTCATTTTTATCGCCTTCAAAAATGGTTACATACAAGCTTTCTTTATCAATTTTATAAACTTCGGTTAAAAGCTCCCACGCCCACGCAATTGCTTCTTCTTTAAAATAATCGCCAAAACTCCAATTGCCGAGCATTTCAAACATAGTATGATGGTAGGTATCCATACCCACTTCTTCCAAATCGTTGTGTTTTCCGCTTACACGAAGACATTTTTGAGTATCGGCAATACGATTGCTTTTAGGCTGTGCATTTCCTAAAAAATACTCTTTAAACGGTGCCATTCCGCTATTGATAAACATTAGCGTTGGATCGTTTTTTACAACCATAGGTGCAGAAGGCACGATGGTGTGTTGTTTCGATTTAAAAAATTCTAAAAATTGGGACCGTATTTCCTTAGATGTCATGTGTTATAAAATTATGCTAAATTAAAGCTTGGGCGCAGAGATAAACAATTTCTATCTTTGTAAAAACGTTACCTTTACTTCGCGCGATAAGCATCGCGCAAAAATAGCAATTTTTTAACGCATGTCTAAGGTTAAATATTACTACGATAGCGAAACGCTCTCGTATAGAAAAATAGAAAGAAAAAAAGGCAGAAAACTAAAGATTTTCACGCTTAGTTTTTTAGGAATTATATTAAGCGGGTTCTTGTTTTTTTTACTGTATATAAACCTTCCGCAGGTTCAAACTCCAAAGGAGTTGGCGCTTCAACGCGAGCTCAACAATATGCAACTTCAATTTGAGCTTTTAAACAAAAAAATTGAGCAGGCGCAAACGGTTCTTGCCGAGATTGAAGAAAGAGACAATAATTTGTACCGCGTGTATTTTGAGTCTAATCCTATCCCCGACGAACAACGAAGAGCTGGGTTTGGTGGGATTAACCGCTATAAAGATTTAGAAGGTTTTGACAATTCAAAGTTAATTGTAAACACAACCCGCAATCTCGATATTTTAACAAAACAAATTGTAATCCAGTCAAAATCGTTAGATGAAATTGCTAAACTTGCCGAAGAAAAAAGCAAGCTTTTAGAGGCAATTCCCGCAATTCAACCCGTAAATAACGAAGATTTAACTCGTATGGCCTCTGGGTTTGGTTATAGAACAGACCCTTTTACCAAGGCGAGAAAGTTTCATTATGGAATGGATTTTACTGCGCCGCGCGGCACCCCGGTTTATGCTACGGGTAATGGAAAAATTGTACGTGCCGATAATAGAGCCTCTGGTTATGGAAAACACATTGTAGTTGATCACGGCTACGGCTACAAAAGCTTGTACGCCCACCTTTACAAATACAATGTACGTGTTGGCGAAACTGTAAAACGTGGCGATGTAATAGGTTTTGTAGGAAGTACAGGGAGAAGTGAAGCCCCCCACTGCCACTACGAAGTTTTTAAGGATGGCGAACGTATTAACCCAATAAACTTTTACTACGGTAGCTTAACAGCCGAAGAATTTTCTGAAATGCTACGAAAGTCGCAAGAAGAAAACCAATCGCTTGACTAAAATTACCGAAATTTTAAAGCAGTAAAAATTGACTAATTTTTAACTTAAATCGTGCATATAAATTTACCCGAAAAACTATATTACAGCATTGGCGAAGTTGCCGAAGCTTTTGGTGTGAATACATCGTTAATACGTTTTTGGGAAAAAGAATTTGATATAATAAAGCCGAAAAAAAATGCAAAGGGCAACCGTAAATTTACCCCCGAAGACGTTAAAAACCTCGAGCTTATTTATCATTTGGTTAAAGAACGTGGCTTTACTTTAGATGGTGCCAAAGTGCATTTAAAAGAAAACAAGAAAAAAACCTTAAACCAATTTGAAATAATTCGCAAATTAGAATCTATAAAATCTGAATTAATTAAAATTAAAGATCATCTCTAAAATCAATACTATCATGAAAAAGTGGTTACCTATAATTATTATTCTTGGCGTTATTTTCATCATTGGAGCATATATGGCCAATCTCAACAATAGATTAGTTGTACTCGATGAAAAAGCTACCGCCCAATGGGGAAATGTAGAAAGCTCCTACCAACGTCGTGCAGATTTAATCCCGAATATTGTAAATACCGCTAAAGGTTATGCAGAGTTTGAACAAGAAACTTTAATAGCAGTTACCGAAGCGCGAAGCAAAGCCACCTCCATTAATGTAGACCCGACCAATATAACTCCAGAACAGTTAGCCCAATTTCAACAAGCACAAGCTGGAGTAACCTCAGCATTATCGCGTCTATTAGCAGTTTTTGAAAGGTATCCAGACTTAAAAGCCAATGAAAATTTTAAAGAATTAATAAACGAATTAGAGCGCACAGAAAACCGTATTAATGTTGAAAGAAATAGGTTTAACGAGCAAGCACGACTTTTTAATACCGAAGTAAAACAATTTCCTACCAAGCTATTTGCAGGTATTTTAGGATTTGATGAAAAGGCTTACTTTAAGGCAGATGCCGGTAGCGAAAACGCGCCAGAGGTAGATTTTGATTTTGGAAACGATAAAAACTAAACGGCCATGAAAACATCAAAAGTAGAAGATTTTCTTACTGGAGAAGAAGAAGCTGCAATTATTGAAGCCATTCGTATTTCTGAAAAAAACACTTCGGGTGAAATTCGAGTACATTTGGAACCCAGTTCTATTTCAACCGAAAATCCCAACGAACATATTGATGCCTTTGACCGTGCTGCCGAAGTTTTCGATATGTTAAATATGGCAAACACCAAAGCACGCAACGGCGTTTTAATTTACGTTGCTGTAAATGATAGAACCCTTGTTATTATGGGAGACAAGGGTATTAACGATATTGTGGGTCAAAACTTTTGGGAAAGCACCAAAGACATAATTATAAACCATTTTAAAAACGGTGATATGAGAAAAGGTTTGGTTGAAGGAATTCTAAAAGCTGGAGAACAATTAAAGAAACACTTCCCTTATCAAAAAAATGATAAAAACGAATTACCAGATGATATATCTGTAGGATAATTTATCCTTTTTTAATTACAATCACTGCTATACACCCTCAATTGTTTAGCCAGTAAAATCAAGCAATGAAAAGTTTTCTTCAGAAATATAAATTCATATTTGTAATATTAGCATTTACATTTTGTGCTCACACTGTAACTGCTCAATATGAAATCCCGCCCAAACCTGAAAAAGAATCTTCGGTATACGATTATATAAATTTGCTTACTCCCGCACAGCAAACAGCTTTAGAAAATAAGCTGGTTCGCTATGCCGATTCTACTTCAACTCAAATTGTTTGTATAATTATTGGCTCGACAAATGGTGAAGATATTTCAATTTTAGGTGCCGAATGGGGGCAAAAATGGGGCATTGGCCAAAAAGGAGAAGACAACGGAATTGTAATAACACTTGCTAAAGACGACCGAAGAATAGATATAAATACAGGCTACGGAATAGAATACCGCGTAACCGATTTAATGTCTGAAAGAATCATCAACCGCATAATGATTCCCGAATTTAAAACAGGAAATTACTACGCGGGTCTCGACAAAGGAAGTGATGCTATTTTCGCAGCTTTAAAAGGTGAGTTTAAGGAAGATAGAAAATTTAGTAAAAAGGACGGAACTCCTATTCCATTTTTTATCATTTTCGTTTTTATCATCATCATTATAGCCTTAATTAGCAAAGGCGGAAGAGGCGGCGGAAGAGGCGGTCGCAGCTCATTACTTGATATTATTGTGCTAAGCAGTTTAGGTCGCGGTGGTTTTGGCGGCGGCGGAGGCAGCTTTGGCGGCGGTGGAAGTTTTGGTGGCGGTGGTGGCTTCGGCGGTGGATTTGGCGGCGGCGGTTTTGGTGGCGGTGGCGCTAGTGGGGGTTGGTAAACACACAACGATTTCTTTCTAAAAAAAGTTTTAAGAAAGACCAAAATTTCGAAAAGTCCAAAATTTCGAGAAGATTTAAAGTACGATTATTTTGTACGTGTGCGTATATCGGTAATGCTAATTGGATTAGCTTTTTCGCACCTATTGGGCATTTTCATAGACCTAAAAGTAAACCAAATTTTGGTTCCGTGTTGCTTAAAATTTCCTTGTAAGTTTATGGGGTCTAACATTACTGAACGCTTCCCATCGAGCAAAATAACATATTCGCAATCACCCTCTACATCGGAGTGAATTATAGTGCCTTTGTATTCTTTTACAACAGGTTTGGGTGTTGTTAATTGCCGTGTGCTTTTAGAAGTATTAGTCTGCGGCGAGGTACACGAAGCGACTGCAAAAACTGCTACTAGCAAAATAGAACATTTTAAGACTTTTTTCATAATTATAGCATTTATTAAAGCTAATTTAATAAAATCATTACAACTATGAACAATATACACTATTTGCTATATAAAAACGAGAATACCATTAACCAAGTGCGAAAAATTAAATTTCCAAATTCGGTAATCTTCGAATTTATAAAACTTATGGCTCTTATTTTTTTCTAAAATAGACCGTAATTGGCACACCTGTAAAGTCGAAATTTTCGCGTAGTTTGTTTTCTATAAAACGTTTGTACGGCTCTTTTACGTATTGAGGTAAATTACAGAAAAATGCAAAACTTGGATACGGCGTGGGTAGCTGAGTACAGAATTTAATTTTAACATACTTTGCTTTGTAGGCCGGCGGCGGGTAGTTTTCAATTATAGGAAGCATAACATCGTTTAACTCGCTCGTTTTAACTTTTTTGCTTCGGTTTTTATATACATCGACAGCCGTTTCTATTGCTTTGTAAATACGCTGTTTGTTTAAAACAGACACAAAAATAATAGGTACATCTACAAAAGGTTCAATTTGCTGACGGATGTATTTTTCGTAATTCTTTACACTACTCGTGTCTTTATCTTCAATTAAATCCCACTTATTTGCTAGTATTACAATACCTTTATTGTTGCGTTGTGCCAACCAAAAAATATTTTCAACCTGCCCATCAAAACCACGGGTAGCATCAAAAACTAAAATAATTACATCGCAGTGTTCAATTGCGCGTACACTTCGCATTACCGAATAAAACTCAAGATCTTCCTTTACCTTGCTCTTTTTTCTAATTCCGGCGGTATCGACCAAATTAAATTCGAAACCAAAACGATTGTATTTTGTATCAATACTATCTCGTGTGGTACCAGCAATATCGGTAACTATATATCTGTCTTCGCCAATTAATGCATTAATAAAAGACGATTTTCCTGCGTTGGGTCTTCCTACTACAGCAAAACGTGGCAATTCGCTATCGTCTGCCTCTTCTCTATCGGGTAACGCTTGTACCAAATCGTCTAATAAATCGCCTGTACCACTACCGTTAATGCTCGATAGGGTGTATTGATTTTCAAACCCAAGCGAATAAAACTCCAATGCATCATTCATTCGCGATGCAGTATCTACTTTATTAATTGCTAAAAAGATTGGTTTTTTTGATCGTCGTAATAGTTTTGCAACTTCTTGATCCATGCCGGTTACGCCGCTTTCAACATCTACCATAAAAATTATAGCATCGGCTTCTTCAATTGCCAATTCTACTTGTTTGTCTATTTCGGCTTCAAAAATATCATCGCTTCCTTTTACATAACCGCCCGTATCAATTAAAGAAAACTCCTTTCCGTTCCAATCACTTTTTCCATAATGACGGTCGCGAGTTACTCCACTGGTAGAATCGACAATAGCCTCACGGCGTTGAATCAATCTATTAAAAAAAGTAGATTTTCCTACATTTGGTCTTCCTACTACGGCAACAATACTCATAATGTTAATTTTAGGTTGCAAAAATAGCTTTTAGTTGGCAGAAAAAATATTATTTTAACCGATTATAAATATAACATCGAAATGCTTTCGAACGAAATAGTATTAAGGCCGCGCTTTAAATTAGAAACAAAAGACACCCCGCAACAACTGCTCGAAAAATTTAAAGCGGCCAAACTTGATGAAAGTGAATACACTATTTCGTGCGTTGACGACCACGTATTTATTAAACTTCCAAATAGAAAAGAACACTTTTGGTCGCCACAGTTGCATTTAGAAATTTTTAAAACCGAAGACAATACAGCGCGAATTCACGGTTTTTTTGGCCCCAATCCCACCGTGTGGACAATGTATATTTTTCTGCATGTAGCAGTGGGTATTTTATGTATGGTAAATGCAATTTGGCTGTATTCTAATTACAACCTTAACAACTCAATTGCACTTCAAATTACCATAGCAATTGCATTAATAATCTCCTGGATTTTCCTCTATATTGCGGGCAGTATTGGAAAGAAAAAAGGCAAACCCGGAATGCGAGAACTTTATGATTATATGCTGAAAATAATAGGGTAAACCCAATAGGCTTTACTTTTGGTTATATCCAAACCTACGTAATTGCCTATCGTCGCTACGCCAATTTTTATTCACCTTTACATATAATTCTAAATGAATTTGTTTCCCGAAAAACTTTTCTAAATCTTTTCGAGCCTCCATCCCTACTCTCTTTAATGCCGAACCCTTATGACCAATGATAATTCCTTTTTGCGTTTCGCGTTCAACCATAATAACGCTGCGAATACGGATAATATTTTCGTCTTCAAAAAACTCTTCGGTATCTATTTCAACCGAATACGGAATTTCTTTTTTGTAGTGAATTAAGATTTTTTCGCGAATAGCTTCGTTCACAAAAAACCGTTCGGGTTTATCGGTTAATTGATCTTTTGGATAAAACGGTGGCGATTCTGGCAACAGCTCGATTATACGGTTAAAAACTTGCGGAACACCAAAATTTTGAAGTGCTGAAATCGCAAAAATTTCGGCATTTGGCACTTTTTCTTGCCACAACTGTAAAGCTTCATTAAGCAATTCTTCATTTCCAACATCTATCTTATTTATAAGCAACAAAACTGGTATTTTCGAATTTTTTATTTTACTAAAAAAAGCTTCATCTTTTAAATCTTTTTCACCCAATTCAACCAAATACAGTAAAATATCGGCATCTTCAAAAGCAGATTTTACAAACTCCATCATACTTTCTTGCAGCTGATAAGCAGGTTTTATAATTCCGGGAGTATCGCTAAGGAGAACTTGAAAATTTTCTCCATTTACGATTCCTAAAATACGGTGGCGGGTTGTTTGTGCTTTAGATGTAATAATAGAAAGTCGCTCCCCCACAAAAGCATTCATTAAAGTACTTTTTCCCACATTGGGATTGCCAATAATATTTACGAAACCAGCTTTGTGTTTTGTCATGATTTAAAAGTTTGTACTACAAATTTACATATATTTTATAGGCTTTATTGCTATTTTGAAAATTCATATACTCAAAGTTTTATCTAAAAAACTTGCTAAAACCACCATTGCAGTTTTAAGAAACTTAAAAAATGTTTCTTACTGAAATAGCACGTATTTAATTAACATTTTCAATATATATTATATATTTTAGCCCTTTGATTTTTGAATTTAATTAATAAAATGCGCAATACTTTTGTTTTATTTACAGTACTTCTCTCCTCAATTTACAGTTATTCACAAGTAGGAATTGGGACCGTAAACCCTGCCGAATCTTCAATTTTAGATATTAACGACGCTAATAACGATAAAGGTATTTTAATTCCCAGGGTAAATATTTCCAATTTAAATAATAAAGCGCCCATTACCACCGCAACTATCGAAGAAAGCCTTTTGGTTTATAACACCAATACAACCACTGGTAAAGGGTTCTATTTTTGGAATGGCACAAAATGGACCTTATTACAAGCATCTGACGATGATAAAACTATTTACAATACTAACGATAATTTAACAGCCGACCGTACCGTAGGTTTAAACGGAAATTCGCTAAGTTTTAATTCGGGAACGCACCCAGCACTAAAAATTGATGATAATCGCCGAATTACTTTAGGTGGTTATAGCGGGAGCACTTTTGCAGGACTCCCAGTAAATTTTCTTGGTGTAAATTCTGTGGGGCAGGTTGTATCTTTAGATTTAAATAGTGCTTATACTCAAGCCAATTCCGATTGGTTTGAGGAAGCAACCACTACCCCACCAAATAATATTAACGACAATATTTATACAAACGGTGAGGTAGGCATTAATACCACCACCCCAAATGCGCCATTACACATTTATGAAGCAACCGGCACAGCTCCAACTGCAAATAATGGAACTGTAATTTTGGAACACGGCGACGATGGTGGAGTGTCCTCAATTGTTTTTAAAAGTAAAGTTAACGCCGGAAGTGATTTTGGTTATATAAGTTATTCAGATAATGGCTCTAGCAGCGGATTTGGCACTGAAAGAAGTTTATTAGAAATTGGGGTAGAAAATGATACTCCAACTGGCTATCCGCAAGGTATAGATAATATTAATATAGCTTCTTCGGGCTCGGTGGGCGTGTCAAATGCAATGCCTCACGGAAGTTCTTCATTAGACCTAGGCGCCAATGATCGTGGATTATTGGTTAATCGTGTTACCCTAAGCGCGGCAAACAATGCCTCGCCTATTTTAAACCCAGCAAATGGACTACTTGTATTTAATACAGCAACCAATTTTTCACCTGCGGGATACGAAAACGATGTAAGACCAGGGTTTTACTATTGGGATGCGGCACAAAGCCGATGGATCCCCCAAACTGCCGAAAGTAGATCGGCTCGGTATACCAACTCCAACACCACGTTTAATTTAAATCAACAATCGGCTCAAAGGTTACCTATCTTTGGCTATGAACAATGGAATGACGATTCTACTCTCTACCAAGCAACAACTGGCAATAACGGCAACCGAATAATTGTTAAAGAAGATGGCAGATACGAGGTAACAGCAAACATTTCAATCGAATCGAGCAATGCGCGAACAAATATAGATGCCGAATTTGTTGTAAATCCTGATGGTACCTCTCCAACGCGGTACCCAGGAGCAACCTCATCGACTGGTTATACAAGAAATGCCAATAACCACAATCATAGCTCATTACACATAAACGAAGTTATTGAGTTAAATGCCAATGATATTTTGGTTATCGAGGTTATGCGAGAAGCAAATACTGGAACGGTTAATATGAGAGTTGAGGGTGGCTGTAATTTTACTATTAAAAAAGTAAAATAATTGTTTTAAAATATTATCAATTCTACGACCTTCTTTTACCAAGATAGGTCTTTTTTTGTTTAAACTATCACACAACTATTTTTAAAAACATCTGCAAAAAATACACCATCACCTCACTGTTGAATTTTGTATTTTTACCGCATGTTATTTCCAAAGAAAAAAATAGAACTTGAAGAAGGTGATTACTACCTAACCCCCGAAGGCTACAAATGCTTTACAGAGCAATACCACTTAAAACGCGGTTATTGCTGTGAGAGTGGCTGTCGCCATTGCCCCTATGGTTTTAATAAAAAAACTGGCGGCAGGTTATAGGTTAAAATTATTAATTAAAATACAAAGCTCGGCAACTTGGTGGCTTAACGACAAAAAATATACAAATGACTTTTAAAGAACAAATACAGCAAGGCATTCCTTCAATTTTACCCGAAAAGAAACCTTACGACACAAATATTAATCACGCGCCAAAACGAAAAGAAATTCTTTCGGCAGATGAAAAAGATTTAGCGTTACGCAATGCGCTTCGGTATTTTGAACCGCAACATCACGCCACGCTATTACCCGAGTTTCGTGAAGAATTAGAAACATATGGCCGAATTTACATGTATCGTTTTCGTCCAGATTATAAAATGTACGCCCGCCCAATAGACGAATATCCCGGCAAATCTCAGCAAGCAAAGGCTATTATGTTGATGATTCAAAACAACTTAGATTACGCAGTGGCGCAACACCCGCACGAATTAATTACCTATGGTGGTAATGGGGCGGTGTTTCAAAACTGGGCGCAGTATCTTTTAGTGATGAAATATCTTTCTGAAATGACCGATGAACAAACGTTGGCAGTATATTCGGGTCACCCAATGGGATTATTTCCTTCACATAAAAACGCGCCGCGGGTAGTGGTTACCAACGGAATGATGATTCCTAATTATTCAAAACCCGACGATTGGGAAAAATTCAATGCTTTAGGCGTTACCCAGTACGGACAAATGACTGCAGGAAGCTATATGTATATTGGTCCGCAAGGAATTGTTCACGGAACAACCATTACAGTTTTAAACGGATTTAGAAAAATAAATAAAGACCCAAAAGGCGGCTTGTTTGTAACCTCGGGGCTTGGCGGTATGAGTGGTGCACAACCCAAGGCAGGAAATATCGCTGGTTGTGTAACAGTTTGTGCAGAAGTGAATAAAAAAGCAACCGAAACTCGTCATAGCCAAGGATGGGTAGACGAAGTTATTTCAGATTTAGATAAGCTTGCTAAACGTGTAAAAGAAGCTACCGCCAATAAGGAGACAGTTTCAATCGCCTTTGATGGAAATGTTGTAGAAGTTTGGGAAAAATTTGCTGCCGAAAACATAAAAATAGACTTAGGAAGCGACCAAACATCACTGCATAATCCGTGGGCTGGCGGGTACTACCCTGTAGGTCTTTCGTATGAAGAAGCTAACGAAATGATGGCCAACAACCCCGAAGAATTTAAAAAAGAGGTTCAAAGTAGTTTACGGCGTCAAGTAACGGCAATTAATAAACACACGGCTAACGGCACTTACTTTTTCGATTACGGAAATGCATTTTTACTTGAAGCATCGCGCGCTGGCGCCGATGTTCTTTCAAACGAAACGCAGAAAGAGTTTAAATACCCATCGTATGTACAAGATATTATGGGGCCCATGTGTTTTGATTTTGGGTTCGGACCTTTTCGTTGGGTTTGTGCCTCCGGAAAGCCCGAGGATCTTCAAAAAACAGATGATATTGCCTGCAAAGTTTTAGAAGAATTAATGCAGAATTCGCCTGCCGAAATTCAACAGCAAATGCAGGATAATATTACGTGGATTAAGGGCGCACAGGAAAACAAATTGGTTGTAGGTTCGCAAGCACGTATTCTCTATGCCGATGCAGATGGCCGAGTGCAAATTGCTTCGGCATTTAACAAGGCTATTTCCGAAGGAAAAATTGGACCGGTTGTTTTAGGTCGCGATCACCACGATGTATCGGGAACAGACTCACCCTATCGCGAAACTTCAAATATTTATGACGGTAGTCGCTTTACGGCCGATATGGCCATACAAAATGTAATTGGCGATGGTTTCCGTGGGGCAACCTGGGTAAGCATCCATAACGGTGGCGGCGTTGGCTGGGGCGAAGTAATTAATGGAGGTTTCGGAATGGTTCTTGATGGTAGTAATGAAGCGCAACAACGGTTAGAAAATATGCTTTTTTGGGATGTAAATAACGGAATAGCAAGACGTAGTTGGGCACGAAATGACGAAGCCGTATTTGCTATTAAACGAGCTATGGATAACAATCCAAATTTAAAAGTTACACTTCCAAATTTTGTTGATGATAAACTATTCGAATAAAATATAGAATTATGAAAACATTAAAATTTTTACCACTCTTGTTGGTCGTTTTATTTACGTCTTGTTCAACTGTGCGGGTTGCAACCGATTTTGATAAGGATGTAAATTTTAACCAATACAATTCTTTCGCTTTTTTTAAACCCGGTATTGATAAAGCTGAAATTTCAGACCTAGATAAAAAACGAATTCTTCGCGCTATTGATGCAAATTTATCGATGAAGGGCATGGAAAAATCTAAAACCCCCGACTTACTTGTAAGTATATTTACTAAGGAACGCGAACGCGTAGATGTTTACAATAACAGATTTGGCTATGGTTGGGGATGGCATCCATGGTACTACGGCACCTACTACGGCGGAAACACCGTATCGCGCACTTCTGAAGGTACGCTGTATATCGATTTAATTGATGCCAAAACAAACAACTTGGTTTGGCAAGGAATGGGTAAGGCAGATTTGGTGACCGAAAGTATTGAACGTAAGGAGGAGCGTATTCGCGAAATAGTCGCAAAAATATTAGCCGAATATCCCCCCGGTGTATCTAAATAAAAATTTAAAAACTCCTCATTGTAGGAGTTTTTTTTTGTTAAAAACTCAAAAAAAACGGTGTAAAATTAAATAGTTACGTTAAGATAACCTCAAATAGGATAGTATTAAGATTTCTGAAAGTTCCTCTCAATTACCTTTGTTGTATAAACGTAAAACAATATGTCTATACTAACAATTATTCTTAATATTCTGTTACCACCTTTAGCGGTGTTTTTAAAACACGGATTAGGAAAAAATTTTATAATTAATCTAATATTAACCATCATTTTATGGCTGCCAGGAGTGATCCACGCATTCATTGTAAATGATTAAACAACCAAAATTTTATGAAAAAGATAATAATACCCTTGTTAGCAATTGCAGTAACCATAATGAGTTGCGATATTGACAAAAAAGGAAAAGTAGATTTACCCGAAGTTGACGTTGATGTGGAAGATGGAAATCTCCCAAAATTTGATGTTGATTGGGCAGACGTTGATGTTTCCACAACTACAAAAACTGTAGAAGTACCAAAAGTTGTAGTTGTAATGGAAGAAGAAGAAGTTGAAGTACCTACTATTGATGTAGATATGCCCGATGAAGGCGAAAAATTTGAGCAAGACTTGGTAGTAGAAGCCGAAGTTGAAAACGTTGAGCACGATATAAACATTCGCGAAATTCGCGCATCTAATAAGCGTCTATACGTAATTGCAACCTTAGAAGAACTTGAAACAGATATTGGTGACAAAAAGATGAGAGTTCAAGATCAAGTTTCTTTAAACGCTCCAGATTTAGATGTAAAATATATTGTTGTAGGTAAGAAACCTAATAGAATTTTTAACAACCGAAACATGTATGTAAATTCTATGAATGATCTTCCGAGCAACGTGAAAAATGCAGAAGTTATTTATACAAAATAACCTCTTATTTTAATAGAAAATAGTAAAAAAACCCTCTTTCGAGGGTTTTTTTAATAGTTTAAAATAGATTCTATCTTCTTCTTTACTTTTTCGGTTGAAGGAATCATTGCTTCCTCCAACGTTGAATTTAGCGGAATGGCAGGCATATTTTCTGAACCAATTAACATTACCGGCGCATCCAATTGTTGAAAGCATTCTTCTTGGATTCTTCCTTGTAAACTACGTGAAAATCCATTTTCAGAAGGCTCTTCAGTAACTACCAAACACTTTCCACATTTTATTACACTCTTAAAAATAGTTTCATAGTCTATTGGGTGAAGCGTTCTTAAATCTACAACTTCAATTTTATCTTGCATCCCGAGTTCTTCGGAAGCATTCATAGCCCAATGCACTCCCATCCCATAGGTAATAATTGAAAGAGTTTCTTCCTCTTCTTGTTTCCAAATTTCTTGTAAAACCCACGCTTTACCAAAGGGTAAAATATAATCTTCAGAAGGCATTATCGAGGTTGCTCCTTTTGTACCTTTTACTTTACTCCAATACAGCCCTTTGTGTTCAAAAATTACAACAGGATTTGGGTCGTAATAAGCTGCTTTCATCAATCCTTTTAAATCGGCTCCATTACTAGGATAAGCAATTTTTAACCCACGAATATTAGTCACCACACTTTCTACAGATGAAGAGTGGTACGGCCCACCGCTACCATACGCCCCAATAGGAACACGCAACACCATGGAAACCGGCCATTTTCCTTCCGATAGGTAACAACTACGGCTCACTTCGGTAAATAACTGGTTAAGTCCTGGCCAAATATAATCGGCAAATTGTACCTCAACGATAGGTTTTAAGCCCACAGCACTCATCCCAACTGTACTACCAACAATAAATGCTTCTTGAATTGGTGTGTTAAAAACGCGGTTATCACCAAATTTTTCGGCCAAGGTTGCGGCTTCTCTAAATACACCACCTAATCTTCTACCCACATCTTGCCCGTACAACAAACATTCTTTGTGCTTTGCCATCAATTCTTCAATGGCAAAAAGGGCGCAATCTACCATAACCACTTTTTCTGCCCCGGCAGGACTTCGGTCGCCCACCTCTTCGGTAATTTCGGTGGGGGCAAAATCATGGGTAAATAAATCTTCGGGTATTGGGTCTTCGGCTTTTAGCGCTTTTTTTAAACTTAAAGCAACCTCGTTTTTTGCATCTTTTTCAATTGCTGAAATATCCTTTTCAGAAAAACCATTTTCAATTAAAAGTTTTTTCAATTTAGGGTAAGGATCGCGGCTGCGTGCTTCATCTAAATCGTCTCTATAAAACTCCATTCGCACTCCCGAAGTATGATGATTTAACAACGGTACTTTGGCGTGAACTAAAAACGGTCGTCTTTCAGTTCTAATTTTTGAAATTACATCCTGAATTGTATTATAACTTTCTTCAAAGTTGGTTCCATCGATGGTGATGGCCTCCAACCCTTTAAAACCTTTGGCGTATTCAAAAGCATTTTGAGCTCTTGTTTCTTCGGCATTTGCCGAAATATCCCAACCGTTATCCTGCACTAAATAAAGAATGGGCAACTTTTTTAACACTGCCATTTGGAAAGCTTCGGCTACTTCGCCTTCGGTTACCGAAGCATCACCAAGACTACAAACCACAACAGGCGCTTCAGCTTTATCGTCCAATTGCTCATTTGCATTTAATCCCTCAGCCTCTTTGTACCAAAACCCCATTGCAACTCCAGTTGCCGGAATTGCCTGCATTCCTGTTGCCGAACTTTGATGCGGAATTTTAGGTTTATCAATATCGTTTAAACTAGCGTGCGAATAATATGTACGTCCGCCCGAAAATGGATCGTCCTTTTTTGCCAATACCTGTAACATTAACTCGTAAGGCGTCATACCAATGGACAGCAAAATGGAGTCGTCTCGGTAATACGGAAAAACATAATCTTGTGGCAAAAGTTGCATCCCTACTGCAATTTGTATCACCTCGTGCCCGCGTGAGGTAGCGTGCACATATTTTGAAACGGTTTTAAAATTTTCCTCATAAAGCTCTGTCATCGACTTGGCGGTAACCAAGTTTTTGAAAGCTTTTTTTAATATATTTTTTGAAATATCCACTTTTTTATTCTTAACGAGGTCTCGACTGCGCTCGACCTGACATTATTATATCGTCTTTTTTACATCAAATTGTTCCATATAATCGGCAATTCTTCTTAAAAAAGAACCTGCCAGATAACCGTCTACTATTCTGTGGTCGAAGGAAAGCGAAAGATACATCATTTGGCGAATTTCAATGGTATCGCCATCTTCTCTTTCCATTACTTCGGCACGTTTTTTAATTATCCCGGTGGCCAAGATTGCCGCTTCTGGTTGATTGATTATGGGCGTGCCCATTAAACTGCCAAAGGTCCCCACATTACTTATTGTAAAAGTGCTGCCTTTTGTATCATCGCCTTTTAGTTTATTGTTTCGTGCTTTGTCTACAAGAATATTTGTTGCAGCAGCCAATTCATTTAAATTCATTTTATCGGCGTTTTTAACTACGGGCACGATTAAATTTCCCGACGGAAGCGCCGTTGCCATCCCTATATTAACCTCGTCTTTTACGATAATATTTTTTCCATCGAGAGATGAATTAATCATCGGAAAATCTTTTATTGCTTTGGCAACACATTCAACAAATAACGGAGTAAACGTGAGTTTTTCGCCGTATTTCTTTTGAAAATCTGCTTTGTTTTTATTACGCCAATTTACCATATTGGTCATATCGGCTTCTACGTATGCAGTTACATGGGGTGATGTGTGTTTTGAAAAAACCATATGGTCTGAAATCATTTGACGCATACGATCCATTTCTACAATTTTCCCTTTTCCCTTATCAAATTGTAAGTCGGGAACTTGAAACCCCGAAACTTCGGGAACAGCTTGCGCAAATTGAAAGGGACGACCACTTTCTAAATAATTAGAAACATCACTTTTACGCAAACGGCCGTCTTTTCCGGTGCCAGAAATTCGAGCCAATTCTTCATAACTAATATGATTTTTACGCGCCATACTGTCTACCAATGGCGAAATAAATAGATTCTCGTTTACCTTAAAAGATTGTTGCGCCGAGGTTGGTTTTGATTGTTGAACTTTTGAAGGTTGCTTTTTCGGTTTTAAACTCGATGCTTTTTCATCTTTAGTAGACTTTGTATTAGGCTTTTTAAGCACATCTCCCTCGGCAAATTCTACCAACGCAATTACCTCGCCTACGGGTACAACATCTTGCGCTTTAAATTTGTGTTCGAGCAATTTACCTGCTGCAGGTGCTGGCACTTCATTATCAACTTTGTCTGTGGCGACTTCTAGCAGCACATCGCCTTCTTCAAAAGAATCGCCTTCGTTGACCAACCAATTTATAATGGTTCCTTCGGTTATGCTTTCGCCCATTTTGGGCATTTTAAATTCTGTTTTTTGCATTTTATATTTCAATATCACACTGTGCGCAGCAGAAGTGTTTTATAAAAATCACAATTTATCTTTTCAATGACCCCCCGACTGCGCTCGGGGGCGCCATTTGTCATTACTCGCGATTTTTAGCTTTAAATTCTTCCAAAGTTTTATAAAAATCTTCCTGTTTGGGTCTATCTTTTGGAATTTCCCTTAACGGCTCAACTTCACGTAAACTATCGTGGCAGTCTGCAGGCAGTTGTTGATATAATTGGGTGCCAGCCGTTTTCCAAGCAATCATTTGGTCAGAAATATCTTTAATAGCCTTCGCCGGATTGCCAACTATTAATTTCCGATTAGGAAATTTTGTCTCTGCTTTAACAAAACTCATAGCTCCCACGATACACTCATCACCTATCACGGCATCGTCCATAATTACACTGTTCATTCCTATTAAACAATTTTTACCCAAATTGGCACCGTGAATTATAGCTCCGTGACCTACATGAGCGCTTTCTTTAAGCACAATGCTCTTGCCTGGAAACATATGTACCGTACAATTTTCTTGTACATTAACGCCATCTTCTAAAATAATTTCGCCCCAATCGCCACGTATTGCCGCTCCAGGCCCAACATAACAATTTTTCCCAATTATAACGTTGCCTGTAACCGCAGCCAAAGGGTGTATAAAGCTGGATTCATGAATTACTGGAATATGGCCTTTAAAGGAATAAATCATAATTTATTGAAATCTTTTCAAGGTTTCTTTTGTAAAATCGCTTAAAACCAATCGTCCCGAAATTACGGCTCTTTCGGCAAGCAAGTTATCCCAATTTTCGGTACCGCTCCAAAATACTTTTTTCATTTCTTTCATTGCCTCGGGATTGTAATTGCACAAGTTTTCGGCAAATTGTTGCACGGCCTGGTCTAACTCTTCAACTGTATCGTAAACTTGATTGTACAAGCCTTTGTCTTTTGCCCAATTGGCATCGTAAAAACTGTTGGCATCAATAGCAATCTGGCTAAAACCACTTGTGCCCAATTTACGCTCAACTGCCGGACCTACTACAAAAGGTCCAATACCAACGTTTAATTCGCTTAACTTAATAGCGGCATATTTTGAAGCCATACAATAATCTGTTGCCGAAGCAACGCCCACACCACCACCAACTGTTTTACCTTGAATTCTTCCTATAATAAATTTAGGGCATTTGCGCATTGCGTTTATAACATTGGCAAAACCGCTGAAAAATATTTTTCCTGTTTCGGCATCATTTATATTTATCAACTCGTTAAAACTCGCGCCAGCACAAAATGTTCTCTCGCCACCACTTTTAAGAATTATAACTTTTACCGCATCGTCATTACCAACACTAGTTATTGTATTTGCCAATTTGGCCAATAAGTTGCCCGGCAAACTATTGTGCGCCGGATGAAAAAATTCTATAGTTGCTATTCCGTTTTTTACATCTTGTTTTACGTATGCTTCGTCCATATTTTATTAGTCAGGTTGACTCTATTTTCAAGGTTTACAAATTATTTAATACTACAGACATTTCCTTTTTATTGGGCTACTAAAATCTTATAAGAAGTTAAATAAGCCCAATATTTAAGGTAAAAATCTCACCACTACAAAATAAACCAACTTTTTGTAATTACGGTAATAAATACAGCTTTTAAAAGCTAGTTTTTTACGGTTTTGTAAAACGAAAGGCCATGGATTATTCGCTAAAACATATTAAAAATATAATGGCGCTTTTATCTTTGCTAAAAAACCCGTTTAATGCTTAAAAAATTAAAAGTAGATTTATTTGTTTTTGCAATTGCAATAAGCATACTATTAGCATACTTTTTTCCGCAGCTTGGCGCAACTGGCAGCAAAATACCCTTAAATTTAATAAGCAGTTTGGGGGTGTCGCTTATTTTCTTTTTTTACGGACTAAGTATCAATTACGAAGCATTAAAATCTGGACTAAAAAATTGGAAGCTTCACCTAACCGTTCAAAGCTCCACATTTCTTTTATTTCCGGTATTAATTCTACCATTTTACCCTTTGTTTACCGGTACTGAAAACGAGTTACTTTGGTTGGCATTTCTGTTTATAGCGGCATTGCCATCTACGGTATCATCTTCGGTTGTAATGGTTTCCATGGCAAAAGGAAATATATCGGCAGCTATATTTAACGCTAGTATTTCGGGGATATTAGGTATTATTTTAACGCCCCTTTGGATGATGCCATTTATTTTAAAAACAGACGTGGCTTTCGATTTTTCAACTATATACTTAAAGTTATTTTCTGAAATATTATTGCCACTAATTTTAGGGCTTTTTTTGAAGAGATTTCTTGGCGTTTGGGCACAGCGACACAAAAAGCAATTAAGCTTCTTCGATAAATTTGTCATTCTTTTAATTATCTACAAAAGCTTTTCACAATCTTTTTATGATGAAATTTTCAGCAGTGTATCCCTTTTAGAAATAATAGCCATTATAGGCTTGGTAATTCTACTGTTTTTTAGTGTTTATGCACTTACCGGTTGGATAGGGAAGCTCCTAAATTTTAATCGCGCCGATAGTATTACAAATCAATTTTGTGGAACTAAAAAATCATTGGTGCACGGCACTGTATTTTCCAAAGCGCTTTTTGGGCAAACTAGTGTAATAGGAATTATTTTACTTCCACTTATGCTTTATCACGCCATACAAATTTTGATAATTAGTGTAATAGCCGCCAAAAAAGGAAAAGAAATTAAAACAGATTTTTAAATAAAAACCTCCACAGCAATAGTTATATAACCCTAAAACATAAACCGCCCACTAAAGCAGGCGGTTTTTCTCGTAAAAGGCAAATAAGTTTAAATAAGTCCAAACTGTTCAAAATGGTGGTTTAGGTGTTTGCGGTCTAGCAAACTCCATTCGTATCTATTCAATTCACCAAAAACTATATTTTTTAAAACCGCATCTGGATTGTCTTTAAAGAAGTTTTGATAAGCTTCTCTTTCTTCCAGAAATTTTTCTTTTGCCGTTGCTAAATCGGGGTGATTTAATTTGGGCAATGTATCTTTTTCCAACAGTGGAATTTTTGAGTTACGCGGAAATTTTTCATAATTATAAAGACTAGCGTGTACTTTATCCAAAATCTTTTCGGGGGTAACCACTTCAAAATCTTGAATTTTACCCGAAGCAATTTTATAGGTATATTCTAAATGCTCCAACATATGTTGAGGCGTCATAATTCCCCATTTTGGCTTTGCATCTTCGGTTAATTTATTCACCAATTCCTTAACTTTTTCGTCGGTCATTTCAACAAAGGTCTCTTGTTTCTTTTGTACCATTGTTAAAATTGTAGCGATAGCTACCAATTCGTCTTCGGCATCAAAAACCTCGACAAACCATTTTACAATTCCGCTAGGATGTTCGGCCGAAGCCACATCGCGATCTACTTTCTGCTTGCACGTTAAGCGCACGTAAATAGTGTCGTTATGGTACAACGGACGCAAGAAACGACAATCTTCCAAGCCGTAATTTGCTGCTACCGGTCCTTTGTTTGGATACACAAAAAGTCCAGCCGCTGCCGCAATTATAAAGTAGCCGTGCGCAGTGCGTTTTTCAAAAATACTGCCATCGAGCGAAGTTATATCGGTATGTGCATAAAAGTGGTCCCAAGTGAGGTTGGCAAAATTTGTAATATCGGCATCGGTAAGCGTTCGTTTATGTGTTTTAAGCGACATTCCCGGCTCAATATCTTCCCAGTGATATTTAAAAGGGTGTTGTGCTGCCTCTTTATATTTTGCATTTGCTTGATAGATACCTGTAATTTCGGTTAAAGTAGTTGGCGAACCTTGTATTGCCGTACGCTGCAAATAATGCTTTATACCGCGCATTCCGCCCATTTCTTCACCCCCGCCGGCGCGCCCTGGACCACCGTGAACCAAGTTGGGCAGTGGCGAACCGTGTCCTGTGCTTTCTTTAGCACTTTCACGATTTATCACCAATATACGACCGTGATGCGATGCTGCATTTATTACGTACTCCTTTGCAATTTTGTCGTCGTTAGTAGCAATAGATGATACAAGTGAACCTTTACCCATTTGTGCTAAAGTAATGGCCTCATCGAGATTTTTATAAGGCATAATGGTGCTAACCGGACCAAAAGCTTCGGTTTCGTGCACAGCCAAATTTTTCAACGGATTGTCTTCGCGAAGCAAGATTGGCGCGAGGAAAGCTCCTTTTTTAGCATCGGCACCTATTACTTCAATTTTATCTAAATCGCCGTAAACAATACGGGCGGTTTTGGTCATTTCTTCAACGCGTTCTTTAACCTCTTTCACTTGGTCTTTACTTACCAAAGAGCCCATACGCACTTCCTTTAAACGCGGATCGCCAATAGTTACTTTAGACAAGGCATTGCCCAGTGCTATTTGTACGTCTTCAACTAATTTTTCGGGAACGATAACCCGACGAATTGCAGTACATTTTTGCCCGCATTTAACCGTCATTTCGTTTCGTACTTCTTTTATAAAAAGGTCGAATTCTGGCGTTCCAGGAACGGCATCTTCACCTAAAACAGAAGCATTTAAACTATCGGCTTCCATAGTAAAGGGCACTGCTTCTTCGATTATTCGGCTATGAGCTTTTAACATTCGTCCGGTAGTTGCCGACCCGGTAAATGTTACAACATCTTGCGATTCTACTGTGTCCAAAATATTCCGCGCCGAACCCGTTATAAGTTGCAAAGCACCTTCGGGTAAGATACCCGAAGCGATAATTTCGCGCACGACAGCTTCGGTTAAAAACGATGTATTTGTAGCCGGTTTTACAACAGCGGGAACTCCTGCCATCCAATTTACGGCACATTTCTCCAGCATGCCCCAAACAGGAAAGTTAAACGCGTTTATATGAACAGCTACTCCGCGTTTTGGCACCATAATATGGTGAGCCATAAACCGGCCACCTCGCGACAAATCTATTGGGTCGCCTTCAACGTGATACGATTGGTTTGGAAATAATTTTCTTAGGGAGGCATTGGCAAACAAGTTTCCAAAACCGCCTTCAATATCGATCCAACTATCAACCTTTGTTGCACCGGTACGATAACTTATTTCGTAGAAATTGGCTTTCTTTTTCACTAAATGAAGCGCTAAAGCCTTAAGCATATTTCCTCTTTCTTGAAAAGTCATTTTCCGAAGTACCTCGCCTCCTTTGGTTCTTCCATATTGAAGAATTTCACTAAAATCGAGTCCTTCGGTATCTGAAAGGGCAACAACTTCACCAGTAATTGCGTCATGCATAGGCACGCCTTCACCTTTACCGGTAATCCATTGTCCTGTTACGTAATTATGTAGTTTTTTCATTTTAAAATATTTTTATTTATCCACATTTAAGCAGAAAAACAATTTTTATACTCGTTCAATTATTGCAGCATAGCCCTGCCCCACGCCCACACACATAGTAATTAATGCATAGCGTTTATTTTGCTCGTGTAATTCAATTGCTGCCGAAAGCGCCGTACGAGTTCCCGTAACGCCCAACGGATGCCCAATAGCAATAGCACCCCCATTGGGGTTTAACCTTGGGTCATCGTCTTTTAATCCCCAAGCGCGCGTGCAAGCCAAAGCCTGTGCCGCAAAAGCTTCATTAAGCTCAATAATATCTATATCGTCCAAGGTTAAGCCTGCTTTTTCCAAAGCTTTGTTTGAAGCCTCTACAGGACCAATACCCATAATTCTCGGTTCTACACCCACCACTGCCGAACTTACAATTCTTGCCAATGGGTTTAAGTTATATTCGTTAACAGCATTTTCTGAAGCTATAATTGTGGCAGCAGCACCATCATTCAATCCTGAAGAATTTCCTGCGGTTACACTTCCACCTTCGCGTTTAAAAGCAGGTCTTAATTTTCCTAAAACTTCTAAAGTGGTTGAAGGTTTTATAAATTCATCTTTTGAAAATAGAATAGGATCTTTTTTTCGCTGCGGAATTTCTACAGTTACAATTTCTTTTGCCAACCTTCCATTTTCCTGAGCTTTTGCAGCTTTTTGCTGACTCCAAAGTGCAAACTTGTCTTGATCTTCTCTCGAAATATTATATTTCTCAACAAGATTTTCGGCAGTATTTCCCATACCATCGGTACCGTACATTTGGTCCATTTTTGGGTTTACAAAACGCCACCCAAAACTCGAATCGTACATTTTGGCATCGTTACCAAATGCTTTTGAAGGCTTTGCAACAACATAGGGTCCGCGTGTCATATTTTCAACGCCGCCCGAAATAAATAAATCTCCATCCCCAGCTTTAATGGCACGATTTGCATGAATTATCGCCGAGAGTCCGCTACTGCAAAGTCGGTTTACAGTCTCTCCCGGAACGGTTACCAGCAATCCCGCCAAGAGGGCTGCCATACGCGCTACATTTCGGTTGTCTTCGCCCGCTTGGTTTGCACAACCTAAAATTACATCGTCATAAGCTTCTTTCGGGATATTTGGATTTCGTTTTACTATTTCGGCAATTACCAATGCTGCCAAATCATCTGTTCTTACTGTGCTTAGTGCTCCGTGGTAATTTCCTATTGGGGTTCTAATACCGTCAATTATATATGCGTTTTCCAAAATTTTATTTTTAAATATTATCTATAATACTGAATGTATATTTTTTTAAAAGCGACTGCTGTACTCAAGCCATTTAATTAAAAATTGCTGAAAACGTATCGCCCAATTGAATATCGCCTGTTTTATAACCTTTCATAAACCATTTCATTCGTTGCTCTGAGGTGCCGTGCGTAAAACTATCGGGAACCACATCGCCACGGGTTCTTTTTTGAATAGCATCGTCGCCAACGGCGTTGGCTGCACTTAAGGCCTCTTCAATATCACCTTCTTCCAAATAGTTTTGATTGTAATGCGCCCAAAGTCCCGCATAAAAATCGGCTTGAAGCTCCAAAGCTACCGAAAGTTTATTGGCTTCGCTTTTATTTTGTTGCTGTAGTTGCCTCACCTTGCCCGAGGTGCCCAATAGCGTTTGTACATGGTGTCCTATTTCATGAGCAGTAACGTAAGCAATGGCAAAGTCGCCACCTTTGGCGCCAAACCTTCTTTTTAATTCGTCAAAAAAAGCTAAGTCCATATATACTTTTTGATCTGCAGGACAATAAAATGGACCCGATGCCGAGCTTGCGCTTCCGCAGGCGGTATTTACAGCATCTGTAAATAGTACCATGGTAGGTTCTTTGTAGTTTCCGAGGTTGTTTTGAGCGAAAATTTGATTCCAAACGTCCTCAGTATCGGCCAATACGGTAGCCATAAAATCACCCATTTCTTTTTCTTGAGCGGTAAGCTCTCTTTGTTCGGTTTGTTGAATAGATTGGCTGTTACCAATTTGTTCCACTAAAGGTGCTAATTGCTGTCCTGTTTCACCACCAAAAAACTGAAGCGCAATTACAATTAAGGCAACTACACCACCCCCAGCTACTAATTTTCCTTTCCCGCTCATACCACGGCGGTCATCTAAATTGCTGCTTTTTCTTCTACCTTTCCATTTCATAATTGTATGCTTTTAAAGTTTTTTACTCCCAATCTTTGCTCGTTCTATAAACAACCCCTTTAAACAATGCTACAAGCTCATCGCCTCGTTTTACTTCAACAATATTAAAGCCCAGTTTATTGCCAACCTCTTCAATTACCGACTCGGCAATTAGGTAATCACCCTCGTTTAAAGCTTTTATGTGATTAATAGAGGTTTCTATAGAAACGGCGTACTTTCCGTGGGTATTGGCTGCAAAGCCAAAAGCGGTATCGGCCAAACTGTAACTTATGCCTCCGTGGGCTTTATTCATACTGTTTAGCATTTCTTTTCGAACCGTCATTGCTACTTTACACCTACCTTTTTCAACTTCTAAAATTTCAATACCCAACCAGGAGCTAAAAGCATCCTGATTTAACATTTTTACCGGTATTTTTTTAGAATCGAGCATTAAAAAAAGGTTTTGTTTTCACGATTTAACTTTCTTAAAATTGGCGAGCATCTGTAACGATCTTCGTGATATTCATCGTAAAGTTGGTCCATTTTTGTTACGCACCAGTCAATTCCTTTTTCATCTGCCCAAGCTAGTAATCCTTTGGGGTAATTTACCCCTTTAGTCATGGCATTGTCTATATCTTCTGCCGAAGCGATATTCCAAAAAAGCGCATCTGCGGCTTCATTTATTAGCATTACGAGAATGCGATTAAAAATTTGTTTAGATTTTTCAGAAGACGAAGACCCCTCGGCTGTACTTTTGCTAGCATTTTCTGAATAATCATAAAACCCCTTTCCGCTTTTTCTTCCTAAGTAACCAGCCTCTGCAAACCGTTTTTGAGTAAATGAAGGCTTATAGCGAGGATCGAAGTAGAAGGCTTTAAAAACGGTTTCGGTAACCGTATAATTAACGTCGTTTCCAATAAAATCCATCAATTCAAAAGGGCCCATCCTAAAACCGCCAATCTCTTTCATTGCGGTATCAATTTCGGCAAAAGATGCGATGCCTTCTTCATAAATTCGAAGTGCTTCACCGTAAAAAGGACGTGCAACTCTATTTACAATAAACCCAGGCGTATCTTTGGCTACAGCCACAGTTTTAGTCCAATCTTTTATTGTTTTAACCGAAATGTTTAAAGTCTCTTCCGAAGTTTGAATTGCAGGAATCACCTCAACCAATTTCATTAATGGCGCGGGGTTGAAAAAGTGGATCCCTATGCAACGCTCGGGTTTTTCGAGCGCCGAAGCAATTGAAGCAATAGATAATGACGATGTATTTGAAGCAATGATACAATCATCACTCACAAATTTTTCGAGGGTAGAAAACACGTTTTTCTTAATATCTAAATTTTCGACAATTGCTTCAATTGTAAGTTGCGAATCTTTTAATTCTCTAAGCGTATCTACGTAATGAATATTATTTTGAATGCGCTCTTTTTCGGCAGTATCAATTCTTTCTTTTTCAACTAACCGATTTAAAATTTTATTTAAATCTTTTTCGGCTTTTTCAAGAGCTTCTGTTTTGGTATCGTATAATTTTACGGTACAGCCCGCAGTTGCCGCCACTTGTGCAATGCCAGCCCCCATGGTTCCTGCACCTATAATTCCAACTTTTTTAATTAACGATTGCTCATTAACAATTTTTGATTTTTGATTTTCCAAGTTATTGAATTTTATTTTTTTTAGCAGTCTCGTGACAATCGAAACAAACTGATTGCCAATTGCTGATTTTTCACTTTATTAAATATTGGTTTTGCTTGAAGCTGTTTTTTTACTGGCGACAAAAATCGTTAATCATTTCCCTTTAAATTCTGGCTTTCTTTTGTTTACAAAGGCATCTACACCTTCGGCGTAATCGTCACTTTGTGCAGCTTCAATTTGCAATTTGCTTTCTAAATTTAATTGCTCCTCTAAAGTGTTTTGCATTGAATTATTTAACAAACGTTTGGTTAAACCCAAGGCTTTTGTGGGCATATGCGCCATAGTGTTTGCAGTGCTAATTACTTCATCTAAAAAGTTTTCGGAAGAAACAACCTTGTAAACCATCCCCAGTTTTTCGGCATCTTGTGCCGAAACTTTATCGCCCAACATCATTAATGCCGAAGCTTTTTGAAAACCAATTAATCGTGGTAAAAAGAAGGTGCCAGCACTATCGGGCACCAAGCCAATTTTACTAAAAGCTTGAATAAAACTAGCATTTTCTGAAGCAATTACAAGGTCGCATGCCAAAGCAATATTTGCTCCTGCGCCAGCCGCAACACCGTTTACAGCACCAATAATTGGTTTTTCAATTTTTCTGATGCGCGAAATAATTGGGTTGTAATGTTCTTCGAGAATTTTTTTAAACCCCGGATTTAATTCGGGCGAGGTTACCTCTTTTAAATCTTGGCCTGCGCAAAATGCTTTTCCGTTACCAGTTATCACAATAGCCCGAACGTCTGGATTTTTTTCGCAGGCGTCCAATTCATCTTGAAGTAAAAGCGCCATTTCGCGATTAAAACTGTTAAACACTTCGGGGCGATTAAGCGTTAAAGTGGCTACATTGTTTTTTATAAGAGTAGTGATTGACTTTTGCATGTAATAATAATTTCTGTTTGTAAATTATTGCGCCCCAAAAGCGCAATAAAACTTCAAATTTTATAATTTTTCAACTCGCATAATTCGCAAGTTTGAGTTTTATAGTCTAACTATTTTAAACATTTAAAATAATCAAACGGTTCGTGACAATCATCGCATTTAAAAAGTGCTTTGCAAGCCGTAGAACCAAATTGACTCACCAAATGTGTATTTGTACTGGCACATTGCGGACATTTCACAAGTTTTTTTTCGCCAAGTAAAACATCTTTATCGTGTGTTTCTGAAAGTGGCCGCGCAATACCGTATTCTTCCATTTTCAGAAGTCCGTCTTCGCTAATCCAATCTGTAGACCAGGCTGGGGATAACACCAATTCTACAGAAACTTTCTTCCCAATTTTCGCAAACGCTGCAGTTAAATCGTCTGCAATTACATCCATTGCAGGACAACCCGAATAGGTTGGCGTAAGTTTTATTTTTACAATATTATCTTCTTCTACAGCCTCGCGAATAACGCCCAAATCCAGCACTGTTAACACAGGAATCTCTGGATCTGAAACCGTTTTCAGCACAGGGATTAAATGTTTTTCTATATTGGTTTCGGTAAGGGTCATTTTATTCTTTTTACAAGCGTTAAAAATACTTAATTACGCCATAAATTTCTACCACTGCATATTTGGGTAGGTACGCTGCATGTATTGAAGATCTGCCAAGATATACCCCATATGTTCAGTGTGAACACCTTCTTTTCCACCTTTATTAAAATATTTATTTTCGGGTACTGCAAGTGTTGCTTCTTTTAAAATTTCGGAAACTTGACTGTAATAACTTTCTTTAAAAGCTGAAATATCAATTCCTATTCCTTCTTCTACCATTGCATTTTCGGCATCGGTCATATAAAAAAGCTCGTCTGTAAAACGCCACAAATCCTTAATTGCTTCTTGCATTTTTTGATTGCTCTCCTCTGTTCCGTCGCCTAAGCGTTTAATCCAATCTCCTGAGAAACGTTTGTGATAGCTTACTTCTTTTATACTCTTTTTAGCAATGGCAGCTAGGGTTTCGTCTTCGCTATTTTGAAGTTTTTCCAATAACATAAAGTGGTAAACATCAAACAGAAATTGACGACCAATTACATATCCAAAATGTGTATTTGGCTGCTCAACTAATAAACAATTTTTATATTCACGTTCAATTCTTAAAAAAGCGATATCATCTTCGGTTTTACCATCGCCTGCAAGTTTTGCTGCATATTGATAGTAACTTCGGGTTTGCCCAAGCAAATCTAATGATATGTTTGTTAGGGCAATATCGGTTTCAAGATTTGGACCGTGCCCACAAAGCTCTCCCAATCGCTGTGCGAGAATAAATGAATTATCTGCTATTGTTAATATATAATTCTCGAGAAGTCGAGAATCTTTTAATGTTGAGCTCATATTTTAAAATTTATTCCCTGTGGGGAATTTGTTTGTTTTTAAAAATAAATAAGTCTTGTTTAGGGTAAGACTTATTTTAAACCAATCGGTAATGTACCTTCAAATAAATTCACAATAGCCAATAATTAATGTTTAAAAAAACAACCGTTTTGACTATTTGTATTTCGAAGGATTTACATATGCTTCACCTCGTCGGGCAAGTCGTAAAACGTGGGGTGGCGGTACACTTTATCTTGTGCCGGTTCAAACATTTCGCCATTGTGTTCGGGGTTTGAAGCCGTAATATTTTTACTTTCTACCACCCAAATACTTACGCCTTCGTTACGGCGCGTATATACATCGCGAGCATTTTCTAAAGCCATTTCCGCATCGGCGGCGTGAAGACTTCCAAAATGACGGTGTTCAAGTCCGTTTTTACTGCGAACAAATATTTCCCAAAGGGGCCAATTTTTAGACATAATTTTATGTGTTTAACGCAAGATTATTTTTTTAAAAAACCACAAATTTATCTTTAACTCGTGGGTCTTATTAGTCTTGGTGTTTTTTCTATATTGCTTGTTTTAACTTATTTGCTTCTTTTTTTTCGGCATAGGCCATAGCGGCATCGCGCACCCATTTACCGTTATTCCAAGCATCCACTCTGGCGCCTAAGCGTTCTTTATTGCACGGGCCGTGACCTTTCACAACCTGCCAAAACTCATCCCAGTCAATTTCACCAAAATCATAATGGCCTGTTTCCTCATTCCATTTTAAATCAGGGTCGGGGATTGTAAGGCCTAAAATATCGGCTTGTGGTACAGTTTGGTCAATAAACTGTTGTCTTAATTCATCATTACTTTTACGCTTAAGCTTCCATTTCATGGATTGTTCTGTATGAATAGATTCGGCATCGGTTGGCCCTAACATCATTAAGCTTGGCCACCACCATCTGTTAAGGGCATCTTGCGCCATCGCTTTTTGCTCTTCGGTTCCGCGACAAAGGGTTAGCATAATTTCATACCCTTGTCGTTGATGAAAACTCTCTTCCTTACAAACACGCACCATAGCCCGGGCATACGGTCCAAACGATGTGTTGCAAAGCGGTACTTGGTTAATAATTGCAGCGCCGTCTACCAGCCAGCCTATGGCGCCCATATCGGCCCAAGTAATGGTTGGATAGTTAAAAATTGAAGAGTATTTTGCTTTTCCGCTGTGCAGTTGTTCGTATAATTCATCGCGAGAAATCCCTAAAGTTTCACACGCCGAATACAAATACAATCCGTGGCCTGCTTCATCTTGCACTTTTGCAAGTAATGCAGCTTTTCGCCTAAGGGAAGGGGCACGGGTAATCCAGTTACCTTCGGGCAGCATTCCAATAATTTCGGAGTGTGCGTGCTGGCTCATTTGCCTAATGTGGGTTTGCCTGTATTTTTCGGGCATCCAATCTTTTGGCTCTATCTTTTCATCGCGTGCAATACGCGCTTCAAAAATTGCTTCTAAATTTTTAATTTCCTTTTCGCTCATAACTGCAATTTTATTTAAATCTTCAAAAATTTGAAAATATAAAATATTTATTTTCAATAAAGTACGCCAAATACTTTATACATCAAAATCTACTTTAACCTTTTCAGAAGTTGGAACAGCTTGGCAGCTTAACACAAAGTTTTGCGCAACTTCCTTTTCTTCTAAGGCATAATTAATTTTCATTTCTACATCGCCTTCAACAATTTGACATTTACAAGTACTACAAACACCACCTTTGCAGGCAAAAGGCAAATCGGCTCCCGCCGCCAATGCAGCATCGAGTATATTGTCAAAATCTTTAGTCATTGTAAACTGAAATTCTTTTCCGCCGTCTACAATGGTTACCTCAACACCTTCAACATTTTGTTGCGCAAGGCGCTCGGCGCGTTTTTTATCTTCCTCGGTTAAGCCTGTTACAAAAAGCTCAAAATGAACTAATTCTTTTGGCAAACCTGCTTTAATTAAGTACTTACTTACATAATTAACCATCGCTTCGGGGCCGCATAAAAACACTTCGCTGGTATCGGGTATATCGATAAAAGTTTTGGTTAAAACCTCCATCTTTTCATCGTCAAATCGCCCGTTAAAAAGTTCGATATCGCGACGTTCTTTTGTAAGAAAATAATAAATCTCTAACCTACCAAAGTATTGATTGCGCAACTGCTCTAATGTTTCTTTAAAGATAATAGATTTTGCAGTTTTATTTACATAAAACAATTTGCAGGTTGAATTAGGCTCCAACGCCAAATGTGTTTTAATCATAGACAGCACGGGGGTAATGCCACTTCCGGCTGCAAAAAAGAGATAGTTTTTAGACGCATTTGGGTTTGTATCTACCCCAAAAGTTCCGCTGGGAATCATTACGTCTAAGTAGTCTCCTGCACTCAAACTTGAATTTACAAAGTTTGAAAACTTTCCTTCGGGAATGGTTTTTACTGCCACTTGCCATTGTTTGTCGAGCGGACTGGAACACAAACTGTATGAACGGCGTGTATCTTCGCCATTTATATCGGCTTTTAAAGTTAAATGTTGGCCTTGACGGAATTGAAATTCTTCGGCCAAATTATCGGGGACTTCAAAAGAAATTACTGAACAATCACTAGTTTCTTTATAGATGTCTTTTACTTTTAATTTATGAAATTTTGCCACAGATGGGGTTTAAAAATGGTAAACAAAACTAAGCTTTTTGCTTAAGCTTGCAAGATACAAAAATTAGACTTTTATTGTACAAATATAGCAGGTGGCATTCCACAGTTTTTAACTTCACTTTTTACATAGAAAAAAAACATTTAAATTGGTTTTATAATGATATAATTTCACGTAATGTATGATGCGTAAATCCGACAAAGTTTGGGGGTTAAATCCTACACCTGAAAAAAATATTATTTTTAAAACACTCAGCACGAACTGAAAAAACACATATACACCATGGGATTATTAGATTTTTTATTTGGAAATAAGTCGAAAAAAATTAACGACTTTAAAAACCGAGGCGCAATTATTATCGACGTGCGGAGTAAAGGTGAATACAATAATGGGGCTATTCCGGGGTCAAAAAACATTCCGCTACAAAATATCACTTCAAAAGTAAACGAAATTAAAAAATGGAATAAACCTGTTATTTGTTGCTGTGCCAGCGGTATGCGCAGCGGTAGCGCAGCAAGTATTTTAAAAAGCCAAGGCGTTGAAGCTATGAATGGCGGCGGATGGCACAGTTTGTACCAAAAATTGTAACAAACGCTTTTTAGTCCTTAAAATTACTTTGTATTTTAAATATTTGACAATCAGTTTTTTGTAGCTTTATAAGTGCTAACTAAAAAATTGAAATCATGTATCAATACAAAGCAAAAATTATTTCGGTTTACGATGGCGATACTGTTACAGCAATGGTAGATTTGGGATTTTATCACTTTCAACAAATGAAATTTCGGCTTTACGGCATAGACACCCCCGAGCTACGTGGAGAAGAGCGCGAAGAAGGATTAAAGGTACGCGATATTGTACGCGAAATGATTTTGGATAAAGACGTAATAATCAACAGCTATAAAGACAAACAAGAAAAATACGGGCGTTACCTGGCTAATATTATTATAGACGATATTGATTTAAATGTATGGCTTGTTGAAAACGGCCACGCCAAGGAATATTTGTTATAATTTTAAAGCACGCAATTCGGCTTCACATTCAATTTTGGAGGTATTATATTTTAATGTCCAATCCAAAGCATTGGTTAAAATATATATTTTTTGAAGTTCGGAAATAAGCCTATTTTCTGCATTTGTACGTAAATCTGAAGCTTCAATTTTTTTTCGAAGCGACTTTTCAATTCGCTTTTTAATTTTGTTGTAATCGGCTGCAGTAAATTGATTTAGGTAATCTTGAGTGATATCGTAATACTCGATATCTGGATTTATCGTTAATTCGGGTTCAGGGATGTTTGTGATTGTAACCGTTTTTGTTTGCTCATCAATTTCGGTTTTTACCTTGCTTAAATCGTATGCAATGTTCGCTTTTGCATTAACAACAATCATAGCTTTTTTCCGCGAATCGATTAAACCGTACAACAAATCTTTGCTGTCTTTGTAGGTGTAAACTTGGGCAAAGCTACCTTCGGTAACAACCAGTTTACCCACATTTTTTAGCTCCTTTTGTATTAGCGCGGCACTAAGGTGTATAGATTCAAGGTTTTCCTTCTTGTATTCGCAATATTGCAAACCAAAAACAATAACCATGGCAATAATAATTCCGAGCAGAATATTTCGCATTGAAATAAATTTAGATTGAAAGATAAAGAATTTTAACTGAATTTAAAATTCCAAAATGCACGTTTCACAAAAATTATTTTTGAAGAGATTTCTTATATTTTGGTTTTGTACCTTGCCAATATTATGACACGCTTTTTATTTCTATTTTTAATTCTACTTTTTAACAACCACCTAATGGTAGCGCAACGTGTTGTACCTACCAGTCAAAAAGCGCTTGTTGCCGATACGTTTATAGGAATAGATAATTACAGAAATATCTATTTTATAAAAGACGAGGTAATACACAAACAGGGGCTCGAAGGTAATTTTGTATTTACCGATTTGCAATTGGGGCGTATCGCTACGGTAGATATTATTAATCCGCTAAAAGTGGTTGTGTTTTTTGAAGATACCAATACGGTTGTCTTTTTAGACAATAACTTAAACGAAATTCAGCGTTTTAATTTTAATAATTTACCCCAATTTTTAAACGTAAGCACAGCTACAAATGCAGGAAATAATAGTTTGTGGATTTGTAATGTAGACACCCAACAGCTGGAACTTTACAATTACAATTCAAAAATACAACGCGTGGTTTCGCAACCATTTTCGGGCGCTTTATTATCGCAAGCAAGCAATTTTAACTACTGTTTTATTTTAACCGAAAATAGCCTGCGTGCTTTTAATAGCTACGGAAGTTTGCTAAATGAAATACCGAACGATGGTTTTAAAAAGATAATTCAGCAAAATGAAAACCTTATTGCCTTGAGTGAAAATGAATTGTATTATTTGCACGATTTTGCAGGCCGAAACAGAGAAATAACAACAGAAATTGTAACTTTGACCCTGCCCGAAATTACCATTAAAGACTTGCAGCTTAGCAACGAATTCCTTTATATTTATGACGGCAAAATTTTGCACACTTTTAAATTAATTCCCCCAAAGAAATAACGATTATGCACGTTGCAATAGCAGGAAATATAGGCTCTGGTAAAACCACCCTAACAAGATTATTGGCAAAACATTACAAATGGCAAGCCCATTTTGAAGAGGTTGATGACAACCCTTATTTAGACGACTTTTACAACTCTATGGAGCGCTGGTCTTTTAACTTACAAATTTACTTTTTAAACAGTAGATTTCGCCAAATTTTAGACATACGCGAAAAAGGAAAAAGTGTAATTCAGGATAGAACTATTTATGAAGATGCAAACATTTTTGCACCCAACTTACACGCCATGGGGCTTATGACAAATCGTGATTTTGAAAACTACAAATCGCTTTTTAATTTAATGGAAAGCGTAACCAAAGGCCCCGATTTACTTATCTATTTGCGCAGTAGCATTCCAAATCTTGTAAGTCAAATTCACAAACGTGGACGCGACTACGAAAACTCAATAAGCATCGATTACCTAAGCAGATTAAATGAACGCTACGAAGCTTGGATTCATGGGTACGATAAAGGCAATCTTATAATTTTGGATGTAGACAAGTTAGACTTTGTGGCAAACCAAGAACATTTGGGAGAGATAATTGAAAAAATTGACGCCGAACTTCACGGTTTGTTTTAAATTTCGATGCACACGTACTGTGCTAAAAGCGTAAAATTTTATAAAATGAAATTTTACGCTTTTTTATTTTCCACTATTGGTAAGTTGTGATATTATATGGTAAAACTTAACGTTTCTCTCACAAAATCTTATCCTAAAATCTACTAATTTGCCTGTTGACAAATATTCTATATGGCATCACTATACGGCAAGAAAATCTACCACCGCGATCTTTCGTGGTTACGCTTTAACCACCGAGTTTTACAAGAAGCGGCAGATAAAAGAAACCCGCTGTACGAGAGAATAAAATTTTTAGCGATATTCTCATCAAATCTCGACGAGTTTTTTAGAGTTCGCGTTTCCGATATTAGACAAATAAAAGCGTTAGATAAACCCTTGCGCAAAAAGCTAATTTCTAAACCCAACAAAGTTTTAAAAGAAATTAAAAAACAGGTTGATATTCAGCAAAATGAATTTGGTGAAATATTTCAAAATGAAATAATTCCCGAATTAGCCAAAGAAGGTATTCATTTAATTAAGCAAGAAGATTTTTCGAGTCATCAAAAAGAAATAGCAACACAATATTACGAAGAACAACTTAAGGCTATAACCAAGGTTAGCTGTAATCCTTGCACCGAAAAAGATTCGGTTTTTGTTAAAAATGAGCGACTTTATTTAGCTGCCAAAACTGGGACCGATACTTTTACAATGGTCGAAATTCCCGATTCCGAACCCAGGTTTTTTGTGTTTCCAAAAGAAGAATCAAATTCGTTTTACGTCACATTTATAGATGATATTTTAAGATATAATCTTCAAAAACAATTTGATAACACAGATACAGATGAGGTAAAATTTCATTCGATAAAAATTTCGCGCGATGCCGAACTTTATATCGAAGACGAATTTTCTGGAAATTTAATGCAAAAAATAAAAAATGCACTTCCTAAGCGAGACACAGGCCAAGCAACCCGCGTTTTAATAGACCCCGAAATGCCCCAGGATTTTCGTGAAATTTTAAAAAAGGTTTTAGACGTAAACCACACCGATGTGGTTTTGGGCGGTCGCTATCATAATTTTAAAGATTTTATGAAGTTTCCCAATCCAACAAACAAGTTATTGGAAAACGAAAAATTGTCTCCTTTACCTCATCCTGTTTTATCCAATTGCAATTCGGTTTTTGAGGCAATTGATAAAAAAGATCAATTATTGCATTACCCCTACCAAAGTTTTGATCCGGTTATAAAACTTATGGAAGAGGCTGCCACAGACCCGCAAGTAACGACTATTAAGATGACAATTTATCGGGCTGCAGACGAGTCGAAGTTGAACGATGCTATTGCTTTGGCTGCAAAAAACGGCAAAGATGTAACTATTTTTATTGAAGTAAAAGCACGTTTTGACGAACAAAACAATTTAAAATGGGGGGCTATTTTTAAAGAAAATGGCGCACGTGTTATTTACAGTTACCCAGACATAAAAGTACATTCAAAAATACTTTATATTGAAAAAGAAACAAACGGCAAATCCAAGCGATACGCCTACATAGCAACCGGAAACTTTAACGAAAACACTGCTAAACTCTATACAGATTTTGGCTTAATGACAGCACATAAAAAAATAACAAAAGACTTAAAAAAAGTATTTCTGGTTTTAGAAAGAGAACTAATTGTGCCTAAAACAAAACGATTACTCGTATCGCCTTTTACCGCACGAGAAAGATTTACCGCTTTGGTCGAAAATGAAATAGCGCTTGCCAACGCCGGCAAAAAAGGAATAATTACCCTTAAAATGAACAGCTTACAAGACAAAGGTATGATTCAAGAATTGTACAAAGCCAGCAATGCAGGAGTAGAAGTGCGTTTATTAATTAGAGGAATTTGTTCGCTAGTGCCCGGTATTGAGGGACAAAGTGAAAATATTTATATAACCAGTATTGTTGATAGGTTTTTAGAGCACGGCCGAATATACATTTTCGGGAACGATGGCGATGAACAAATATACATAGGTTCTGCAGATTGGATGACTCGAAATTTAACCCATAGAATTGAAGTTATCACTCCTATTCTGGATAAAACACATAAAAAAACCATTAGCGACCTTATTGATTTACAATTGCAGGACAATATAAAAGCGCGTATTGTGGATGCCAAACAACAAAATAAATACGTTCAAAATACCAACCCAAAAGTGCAGGCGCAATTGGCTACGTATAATTATTTTAAAGATGAAATTTTAAATTAAATAAAGTTTAACTCACGGGCGTGTGCAATAGCGGCATCGCTATTTTCTACTAAAAGTACCGGTACCGTTTCATAACTTTTAAACAATCCTTGCACCCGAAGCATTTTTTGTTTGTGATTTACATTTCGCAAATAAATTGCCAAGATACGTTCTGGATGGGCTTCGGCTATTTCGATATAAATATCGGGGTCATGCTCGCCGCTATCGCCAATTAAAATAAACGGTAGTTGAGGATATGTTTTTAAAATATTGATAATCTCTTTCTGCTTTTGGGGTTTTTCGGAAATAGGCTTTTTTAACCATTGTTTTGGCACCAAAGGATTTATAAAATCGCGAAGCAAAATTGGACCTTTTACAAAGCTATTTCTGTTTAAAAACACTTCTAAATATTTATATAAATTCCACGGACTATGGCTTACATAAAACAACGGATTGCTTTCAGCACCTTGTTTTCCATTGTGTAATTTTTCATAAAAATGAGCAGCACCCTCTAACGGAACACGTTTTTCGGCACGTTTAAAAAAGGTGTTTTTTACAACTCTCCATTTAAAACGCGAAGTTAATCCTGTGTGAAGAATAGTATCATCAATGTCAGTAATAATGCCAAACTCAGCCTGTTTTGAAGAGATTAAAATTTCACCTTTAAAATTATTATTCTGCTGTATTTTTCTACCAGAAGTTTCATTTACAAATGAAATTGTATAATGAAGCCAGCCCTCTTCATCTGTAAGCGTTCTAAGATTTGATAGTTTTTCATCTATCAAAAAATATCCTTGGGTATCGGTAACAGTTTTAATAGTTTGTCCATTGGGAAGGGTAAGTAAGAGTGATGTGTTTTTAACTTTATCGGTTAAAAAACGTTTCCACGAATTCCAAAGTAAATTAAAAACACCCGTTTTAGATAGGTCAACACCTTCGTCTTCAATCGCTCTGCCTTTTACATACAAATGGCTGTTGGTACCATAACTGCGAAAAGGTATTATTGTGATTGGATCTTTTTTAAAGAAAGCCATTAAAAATGCCATGATTCGGGCCAAAGCCACATTAACAAGAGTCCAAAAGCAATGGTAATTCCAAAGGCTATTCCAACCCATTTTGCCAATTGCCGTGTACCGAGCACAGCTGCCATGATACCTTTAAAAACAAGGTTTGATAGTGATGCCAATAAAATAAGGCGCCACCCTGTTGAAGTATTTAAGCCGCCAGATTTCATGGTTTGCGAAAGCGACAAGGTAATGGCATCAACATCTGTTAAACCACTAATTATGGCTACTACATAAAGGGCGTCATTTCCAAATTCTTGCTTTGTAAAGGCTACTGCCAATAAAATAGCACCGTATAACAAGCCGAAAATAAGTGCACTTTTAAATTGCGCCGGATTTTCGGGTTCGGGCATTTTATCGTCTTCGCCGTTTTTACTAATTAAATAAAACAAGCCAACACATAAAAGAATCATTAAAACCAAAACGGCAGCGATGGGCAAAATAAGTTCAGGAAGTTTGTTGGGGATAACTACCCCCACTTCTATTAATACGCGTACAAAAGCTATTGCCGAAGCCGCAGTAATAACAAATGCCGCCATAATATTTATAGAGCTACTGTCTTTTGTTTTTCGGGCATAGCTAACGGTGGTTGCAGTACTACTAATTAATCCGCCTAAAACCCCGTTAGAGATAATTCCAACTTTTTTCCCTACAAACTTGTAGATGAAATATCCCACTACGCTTATACCTACAATAAGGGTAACCATAAGCCAAATATTACGCGGATTTAACACATCTAACGGCCCATAAGTTTTATCGGGTAAAATAGGAAGAATAATTAAAGAGATGCCCGCAAATGTCATAATAGCAGCCAGGTCTTTCTCGCTTAGTTTTTCAATAAAACTGTGCAAGTGTTCTTTTAAATATAAAAGCACTGCCATAGTTCCACCCACAATTACTGCAATTACCCTATCGCCCATTACAAGGTAGGCACCCACAGCAAACATAAGTAAAGCAGCAACTTCGGTTGTTTGCCCAATATCGGTTTCGTCGGTTTTTTTAATTTTTATAATATTGGCGGTAACCAAAAGTGCAGTAAGGCAAAGGCCTAAGGCTGGAAGAATATATGGATTATCAAAATCGCGTGCTAAAAATGCCGACAAAACACCCATTACAGAAATTAATGTAAAGGTTCGAACGCCCGCCATTTCGTGATCGCTTTTTTGACGTTGCAATCCTACAAGCATTCCCAATCCAAATGCGATGGCTAATGTAATAAGGTCGTGGTAGTTCATAGCTACCGACAAGATAGCAAAAATTGAATTTAATTTTTATAATGAAATGTGAAAGGAAGAAAAAACGTCTAAAACAAAAACAAAACCCCAAAGGCTTTTAACGCTTCTGGGGTTTTAAAACAAGTATTAAAAGAAAAATTACTATTCCTTATCTTTTATTTTAATTTTCATTCCGTCTACATCTTTTAATTGAGCGCGAACTTCCTCTTCGGTTCCGGTAAACGATCGTGTTTCTTTCGTTTCTACTCCATTAACCGTTTTTACAATAGTTACGTTAGCCGTTACTTGGTCGTTACTATCATTTTTAAGCATTTCAACAATTGTTTCGGTTTTGTTTTTTAGGTTGTCACCTTCAACAATTGTACTTCCGTTGGTAATGTATTCTACTTGTTTTTCGGTTAAAACAGTTTTATTGCCATCAGCATCGATAACATATACTTCTTCTGTAGTGGTTTCAACTGCTTCTGCTGCGGAAGCATCTACTGTATGCCCTCCTAAAATTGGTGCAATTACAAGTCCAATTAAACACGTTAGTTTTATTAAAATATTCATTGATGGCCCCGAAGTATCTTTAAATGGATCACCAACGGTATCGCCCGTTACAGCAGCCTTATGTGCATCACTTCCTTTATAAGTCATTTTGCCATTAATCATTACTCCAGCTTCAAAAGATTTTTTTGCGTTATCCCAAGCGCCTCCTGCGTTATTCTGAAATATCGCCCAAAGCACACCACTCACGGTAACACCTGCCATATAGCCTCCAAGCATTTCGGCAATTGCCATATTATTCATTCCAAAAATCATAGGTACAAAGGCAATAATTATCGGGAAACCAATAGTCATAATACCCGGAAGCAACATTTCTCTTAAAGATGCTTGGGTTGAAATAGCTACACATTTATCGTATTGTGGCGTACCCGTACCTTCCATAATACCCGGAATTTCCCGAAACTGTCTTCGCACTTCATTAACCATTTGCATAGCTGCTTTTCCAACGGCATTCATAGCCATAGCCGAAAATACAACCGGAATCATTCCTCCTACAAATAGCATAGCTAAGACCGGAGCTTTAAAAATATTAATACCGTCAATTCCTGTAAAGGTTACATAAGCAGCAAATAGCGCTAAAGAAGTTAAGGCCGCCGAAGCAATAGCAAATCCTTTTCCGGTGGCAGCTGTTGTATTACCAACAGAATCTAAAATATCTGTTCGTTCGCGCACTATAGGATCTTGTTCGCTCATTTCGGCAATACCCCCAGCGTTATCACTAATAGGGCCAAAAGCGTCTATTGCCAATTGCATTGCCGTTGTAGCCATCATAGCCGAAGCTGCTAGGGCAACACCGTAAAAGCCTGCAAATGCATACGATGCCCAAATTGCACCGGCAAAAAGTAAAACTGATGGAAATGTTGAAATCATTCCGGTGGCCAAACCTGCAATAATATTTGTACCTGCACCCGTTGAAGATTGCTGAACTATTTTTAAAATTGGTTTTTTGCCAAGACCCGTGTAATATTCGGTTACCGATGAAATTACAGCCCCTACTACCAATCCAACTAAGGTAGCATAAAACACTCGCATTGAGGATATTTCTTGCAGTCCTTCACCAAAGAAACTCATATTCATAGTTTCGGGAAGCATCCAAAGTACCAGAACAAAGCACGAAATAGCAACTAAAATTATTGAAACCCAGTTACCAATATTTAACGCGCCCATAACTTGAGCTTCTTTAGCATCGTTGCTTTTAATTTTTACAAGCATAGTACCAATTACCGAAATAATTATTCCCGCTCCTGCTATTGCCATAGGTAATAGTACGGGGCCAATGCCTCCAAAATCGTCTACAATTGCACCACCCATGTCTTTTATAACATAGTTTCCCAAAACCATGGCAGCAAGGACAGTAGCCACATAACTACCAAATAAGTCGGCTCCCATTCCGGCCACATCACCTACGTTATCGCCCACATTATCGGCGATAGTTGCAGGGTTTCTGGGGTCGTCTTCGGGTATACCGGCTTCTACTTTTCCTACGAGGTCGGCGCCCACATCGGCGGCTTTCGTATAAATACCACCTCCCACACGCGCAAATAGCGCAATAGATTCGGCTCCAAGAGAGAATCCTGCTAAGGTTTCTAATACAATTGTCATATCCATTGTATTAGTCCAAACCCCGCCCATAAAATAGTGGAAGAAAAAGATAAAAAAGGCAGTTAGACCCAGTACGGCAAGCCCAGCAACACCAAGCCCCATAACGGTACCTCCGCCAAAAGAAATTTTTAAAGCATTGGGTAAACTGGTACGGGCAGCTTGGGTAGTACGCACATTTGTTTTAGTAGCAATTTTCATCCCCATATTACCGGCAAGGGCCGAAAATATAGCGCCAAAAACAAAGGCTACAACTATTAAAATATGTGTAGTAGGAACCACAAAAGACACCACGGCCAAAGCGATACTAACTATAACAACAAAAATGGCAAGTAATCTGTATTCGGCGTTTAAGAAAGCGAGCGCCCCTTCGTAAATGTGGTCGCTAATTTCTTTCATTTTACCATCGCCCGGGTTTTGTTTTAACACCCACGAGCGCTTAACGGCCATAAAAACAAGGCCTAATACCGCCATCGCTATGGGCGCATAAATCATAATTGATTCCATAAAATTTTTAGATTTAGGTTAGTTTTGAAATTTTTCAAATCCAAAAATAGGAAAACAGATTGTATTACAAAATAGTGTAACGCAGGAAACCTAACGGTTTGATTGCAAATAAATTTGCGAACCATACTGTTAGGTTTAAAATATTATAGCGCTATGCGCTAAAACTTATATGCTAAAGCACCCGTGAACCTTAGGGGTTTCTTTATAACGCTTTACGCACTGATTGTAAATTTCGACTGCTTCGGTAGCATCACCCCAGCCACCAACGTCTACTTTTTTCTTTTCTAAATCTTTATAAACTTGAAAGAAATGTTCTATTTCACGAACCAAGTGCGGATTCATATCAGACAGGTCGTCCAAAATGCTCCAGATTGGATCTGAAACAGGAACACAAATAATTTTTTCATCGGGTCCTTTTTCATCGGCCATATGGAATACACCAATAGGTTTTACTTCCATAACACACATGGGGAAAGTAGGCTCGCCACCAAGTACCAATACATCTAAAGGATCGCCATCTAAAGCTAAAGTTTCGGGTATAAAACCGTAATCGGCAGGGTACATCATACTGCTAAAAAGCATACGGTCGAAACGAATTTTTTTTAATTCAAAATCGTATTCGTATTTATTACGACTTCCTTTCGGAATTTCTATCAATACATCAAAAGTCTTACTCATAGTCTTTCTCTAATTAATTTTTGAGGGTGCAAAAGTACTGCTTTCTTTGCAATTGGGGAAACCTCCCTCATCTTTTCTTTTCTATTATCACCATTTAAAAACTTGTAATGTTTTATAAGAAAAAGTAATTTCGGGTTTTGTAAGTTTCGCTTATAATATTTCGGTAATTTTAAAACTGAAATTCAAACTAAAAAAATACAATTATGGCTAACAGTCCAATTACCGTTGAAACCGTTTACAATGTGCCCATTGAAAAAGTTTGGAAAGCCATTACAACTAAAGAAGAAATGAAGGAATGGTATTTTGACATTGAAAATTTTAAATTGGAAACGGGTTACACGTTTGAATTTTGGGGCGGTACCGAAAATAAAAAACACCTCCATAAATGTGAAATAACCGAAATAATTCCGCTGCAAAAACTAGCGTATACTTGGCGCTACGATGGATACACGGGTGATAGTTTGGTAACATTTAACTTGCAACCCGAAGGTTTAAAGACACGATTAAAACTTACCCACAGCGGGGTAGAAACGTTCCCAAAAGAAGAAAAAGACTTTGTAATAAGCAATTTTCAGGAAGGATGGCATCATTTAATTACCATTTCACTTCCCAATTATTTACAGCAATAAAGCCGAATTAGTGTTAAAAACAATTACTATTTGTTTGTTAAAGTTACGTTAGCGCAAATAAGAAAATACTTACAAATTTTTGTCATTTCTGAAAAAAATACTTTAAATAAACTTCTGATTATCAAGCAAATTTCGGCTTTTTAAAATTTCAACATTACAATAATTCGTGAAAATTTGGCTTTGCTAAAATTAGTTAAGGTGCGTTAAAACGTGCAATATATTCTACAATGCTGCGCTAATATTGCGGTGTGGGATTGCTTTACCCGCACATAATCAAACCTAAAAAAGTAATCAAATAAACAAACTATGAAAACAAATGTAATTTTAAAATCGATGCTGGCGCTAATGATCCTCGTAGGCTTCGCATCTTGTAGCGACGACGATGACGCTATGGACAATCAAACCACTTACAACGCAAAAGTGTACATTACCGATGGCCCTATAGACAATGCCGAAGTAGCCGGCGTTTTTGTAACTATTGCCGATGTAAAAGTAAACGGAACAAGTGTAGATGGTTTTTCAAAAACTACTGTAAATCTGCATGCACTACAGAATGGTGAAACACAATTATTGGGCGATGTAGATTTAACTGCCAACACGTATAACCAAGTAAGTTTAGTGTTGGACGACCAAAGTGATGCGGCAGGAAATTCGCCAGCAAACTACGTACTTACAACAAGTAACGAAAAAATTGAGCTTACTGCAGATAACAATACCATTAATGTAAATAGCAGTTTTGATATTGAGGCTACCACAACTAATGAGATTGTTATAGATTTTGATTTGCGTAAAGCCATAGTTGCAGACGCCACAAATGCTGGTTACAACTTTGCAACGCAAACGCAATTAGAAAGCAGTGTTAGGGTTATTAACACAAACAACACAGGAATCATTACCGGTACAGCTACAAATACTACCGGCAGCGATAGTAAAATTGTTGCCTATGCGTATACAAAAGGCAGCTATACAGCGAGTGAAGCCGAAGAAAACGCAGCAGGTGTAAGATTTGCAAATGCGGTAACAAGCAGCGTAGCAACAGGTACAAATAATGAATTTGGACTTTACTTTTTAAATGAAGGTGCTTACGAAATTCATTTTGCATCTTACCAAGACACTAATAACGATGGTATTTTTGAATTTGAAGGAATGATTGAAGCCGAAGGCAATCTTGGATTAGACTTATTAGATGTAATGGTTACTGCCAACACCGAAGTATCATTGCAAGTATTATTACTTGCTATCTTTGGGGGATAGTAAGTCTTTAAACTAACTACCATAAAAAACCTCCTGCTGGGAGGTTTTTTTATTTTAAATTCTTTTTAAAAACTCCTTTTTCTTGTATTTTTATATAAATACCTTCAAGTTATGAAAATACATTTTTCACTTTTCGCAGCGCTATTTATAACCATTTCCCTTTCCTTAAACTCCTGTGGCGCGAAAAAAACAACAGACTGTATAGACCCAGCAGCTATAAGCGACGGACCTTGTACTATGGAGTACGACCCCGTTTGCGGTTGCGACGGTAAAACCTACTCCAACCCCTGTGTAGCCAAACGTGCTGGTGTTACCACTTGGGTACGTGGCGCTTGTGAGGATTGAAATTATTTTTGAAGCCCCTCCTTTACTATTACAACAAATTTAAATAGAGATAAAAGGCTCTTTTTATCTACAGCACATCGATAAAATTTGTTGAATACTAAAAAATCTTTTAGTTTAGTCGGTCAAATTAACGGTTTGCCCACGGCAATTTGTTAACATCCCCACTAATTTTCTCCCCTAATGTAGAAAGCCTCGTTTAATATAGATGAAGTTTTCAGCAATTTTTTGTTTGTATATACCACGTTAAAAGCTTTAAAACGAGTGTTTAAAGTAGCAGTGGGGAATTGTAAAAGGCGCAGAGAAAGTTTGACGATAAACTATGTTTAAGCGACTAAAAAAGAGCAAACAATACAATTTAATGCACAGCTTACAATATTTAAGCTCGCAGCATTTCATTTTTAGACTATGGATTTAGTGAAACATTTAATCAAAAAAAAAATGCCCCACATTGGAAGGTGAGGCGGCTTAAATGTTTTCACAACGGAATAATCCTTATTGTGAATTGCTTTAGAATTGTAAATCAAAGATAGTAAAACTAAATCAATTAAAAAAAAGACTAAATAATATTATATAGTTATAAAGTGTTAAAAAACAAAGTATGAAACGAATATTAGGATTGGATTTGGGGACTACAAGTATCGGATGGGGAATTGTAGAAGAAAATGAAAATAGAGAAGAATCTAAAATCATCAAACTCGGTGTGCGCGTTAATCCGCTAACTACTGATGAAAAGATAAATTTTGAGGGAGGCAAACCTATCTCTACCAATGCAGATAGAACATTAAAACGCGGTGCAAGAAGAAATCTTGATCGCTATCAATTGCGTAGAGAAGCATTAGTGAAAATTTTAATCAAAAATGAATTCATTTCTACTGAAACACCGCTTACAGAGATTGGTAAAAATACCACGCATCAAACTTTATATTTAAGAGCGGCTTCGGCTAAAGAAAAAGTTTCTTTGGAAGATTTTTCAAAAATTTTACTCTCCATCAATAAAAAGCGCGGTTATAAAAGTAGTCGTAAAACAAAAGTAGAAGCCGATGGCATGGCGATAGATGGAATGGCAGTTGCAAAGATTTTATACAATGAAAAATTAACGCCGGGACAATACGTATTTAATTTACTTAATGAAAACAAAAAATACATCCCAGACTTTTACCCTTCAGATTTAAAAGCTGAATTTAATGCGTTATGGGCAGTTCAAAAACAGTTTTATCCAGAAATATTAACTGAAGAATTATTCCAAAACTTACAAGAAAAAAATAAATCGCAAACTTGGGCAATTTGCAAAAAGCCTTTTGATATTGCTGGCATAAAACTTCCAGGAAACAAGACAGAACAAAGATTGCAACGTTATGAATTTCGTGTAAAAGGGCTTTCAGAAAAATTAGAATTAGAGCATCTAGCAATAGCATTGCAGGAAATAAATGGTGCTATTAATTCCACAAGCGGCTATTTAGGTAAAATTAGTGATAGAAGTAAAGTTTTATATATTGACAAGATGACTGTGGGGGAATACCAGTATCAGCAAATAGTTGCTAACCCACATACTTCCTTAAAAAATCAAGTGTTTTACCGCCAAGATTATTTAGATGAATTTGAACAAATTTGGGAAACGCAAGCAAAATTTCACAATAAACTAACACCCAAATTAAAAGCAGACATTAGAGATGTCATTATTTTTTACCAGCGACCGTTAAAATCTCAAAAAGGGTTATTGAGTTTCTGTTTGTTTGAAAGTTGGCAACAAACTTATTATGATGAAATCAAACAAAAAGAAAGGAAAAGAACAATTGGTCATCGCGTAATCCCGAAATCCTCACCACTTTTTCAAGAGTTTAAAATATGGCAAAATATAAATGATTTAAAATTAATTCCTAAGCGGGATTTAAATTTTGATTTATTTAATACCGATGAAAGCGGAAGTTTCAAAAAAAACAAACCTGAAAAATTAGAAGATGATGACAGAAAATTACTTTTTGAGGAAGCTAATTTGAGAGGAAATTTATCTACTACAGCTGTTTTAAAGTTATTGGGGTTGTCGTCCAAAGACTGGAAACTTAATTTTAAAGAAGGTATTAATGGAAATACAACCAACCAAAAGTTGTTTGATGTTTATCAAGAAATAGCAAAACGTGAAGGCTATGGAATTGGTTGGGAAAAACTAACTGCACCAGAGATTTTAAATGAATTGAAAAGCGTTTTTCCTGAAATGGGAATTGATACAAACATTTTAGATTTTGACGCCAATCTTCAAAAAAATGAGTTTGATAAACAAGCAAGTTATCAGCTTTGGCATTTGCTTTATTCTGCAGGCGATGATAGCATTATTTCAGAAGAAGACAAACTGATTTATGGAAATGCCGATGTAAACCTGCGAAAAAGTCTTCATAAAAAATTTGGATTCAAACCCGAATATACTTCACTTCTTTCCAATCTAACTTTTTCAAATGATTATGGAAACCTATCTGCAAGAGCCATTCGTAAAATAATACCACACCTGCAGGATGGTAAAGATTATTATGAAGCTTGCAATGCCATTGGTTACAATCATTCCGCTAGCCTAACTAAAGAACAATTGGACGCAAGGATTTTAAAGCCTAAAATGGAATTACTCGAAAAAAACAGCTTGCGAAATCCTGTGGTAGAAAAAATCCTTAATCAAATGGTGAATCTTGTTAATCAAGCAATAGATGAATACGGCAAACCCGATGAAGTTAGAATTGAGTTGGCTCGTGAACTAAAGAAAACAGCAAAAGAGCGAGAAGAAGCTAGCAAATATATTACAGCAGCAACAAAAGTAAATCTAGATATTGCTAGTAAAATTCAGAAGGAATTTGGCTTCACGCCTACAAAAAATGATGTGGTAAAATATAAATTATGGGAAGAACTAAAACCCCTTGGTTATAAAACCGTATTTACCAATCAGTATATCGAGAAAAAAGATATTTTTTCTAAGAAAATTGATATTGAACACATTCTACCTAAAGCATTGATTTATGACGATTCCTTTTCAAATAAAACTCTTTGTTATAGAGAAGTGAATATTAAAAAAGCTAATAGAACCGCCTTAGATTTCATTACACAAGATTATAATTCAGATTTAGAAAATTATACTGAAAGAGTTGAAGCATTGTACGATAAAAGCAATGGAACAATAAGTAAGGGTAAATATTACAAATTAATGAAAAGTGCCAAGGACATTAAGGAGGGCTTTATAGAAAGAGATTTGCGAAACAGCCAATATATTGCAAAAAAAGCAAGAAATATGCTTTTGGAAGTCTTTAAAACTGTTACACCAACTACTGGAATGATTACAGAGAAATTACGTGAAGATTGGGGCGTAATAAATTTGATGAAAGAGTTGAACATACCAAAATATCGTGCTTTGGGATTGGTTGAAATTGAAGAGCGAAAAAACGATAAAAAAATCGAAAAAATAAAAGATTGGACTAAGCGAAACGACCATAGGCATCACGCAATGGATGCATTGGTGGTAGCTTTCACCACACACGACCATATTCAATATATTAACAACTTGAACGCCCGTCGAGATGAAAATCATAAAATGTATGAGAGCATTTCTGGCATAGAAAATAAAATCACCTATTTAGAAAAAGATAAAAATGGTAGAACCAAAAGAAATTACATTGAACCATTGCCAAACTTTAGAGTTGAAGCTAAAAAACACTTGAAATCTATTTTAATTTCATTTAAGACAAAAAACAAAGCGGTTACCAGAAACATAAACAAAACCAAAAAGGAGAATGGATTTAATAGAAAATTAGAGCTTACCCCACGTGGACAATTGCACAAAGAAACCATTTATGGAAAATCTAAATTTCCTAAAGCTAAGCCAACAAAAATCAATAAAAATTTCAGTTTGGAAGATGTTAACATGATAATTGATTTTAATCAAAGAGAGTTAATCCTAAAGCATTTAGAAAAACATAATAATTTTTCAGAAGTTGCTTTTGCTACAAAGACTTTGAAAAAAGAACCTCTAATTTGGAATGAAAAACCTTTGACAGAAGTTTTTTGTTTTGAATATGTTTACACGATTAGAAAAGATATAACACCCAATTTAAAACTGGATAAAGTAGTGGATGAAGGTATTAAAAAAATACTTCAACAACGCAAAGTCGAATTTGGTGGAAACGCAAAAGAAGCTTTTTCCAATTTAGACAAAAATCCAATTTGGCTAAACAAAGCAAAGAAAATTTCTATTAAAAAAGTTACGATAACAGGTGTTAGTAATGCAGAAGCACTTCACTATAAAAAGAACCATTTGGGCGAAATTATTACGAATGAAAATGGCGAAAAAATCCCTACAGATTATGTGAGTTTAGGCAACAATCATCACGTAGCTATTTACAGAGATGAAGACGGAAAACTGCAAGAAAAAGTAGTTTCGCTTTTTGAAGCTGTAGAAAGAAAAAGTCAAGGTTTACAGGTGATTGATAAAGAGTATAACGCACATCTTGGTTGGGAGTTTTTATTCACAATGAAACAAAATGAAATGTTTGTATTTCCATCAGAAGATTTTAACCCCAAAGAAATTGATTTGATGGATGAAAAAAATGCAATGTTGATTAGTCCTAATTTGTTTAGGGTTCAGAAAATCGCCACTAAAAATTATATGTTCAGGCACCATTACGAAACAGAAGTGACAAACCAAGTGGATTTTGCTTATAAGCATATTCAATCTACTGGTCATTTAGAAAACCTGATGAAAGTTAGGATTAACCATATTGGTAAAATAGTTCAAGTAGGAGAATTTTAATAATTCAGAAAATGATTAAACGCACCCTTTTCTTTGGAAACCCAGCCTACTTAAGTACCCGGAACGAACAATTGGTGGTTAATTTTCCCCAAGATGAAAAAAAGGAAAAAACAGTCCCTATAGAAGACTTAGGCTATATTGTATTGGAAGACCCACAAATTACCGTTACCAATGGATTGCTTATGAAACTGGTCCAAAACAAGACGGCTGTTATTACCTGCAACAAGCAACACCTACCCTGCTCGTTTTTACAACCATTAGTAGGGCATACAGAGCAAACAGCGCGTATGCGGCATCAAATAAATGCGAGTGTACCCCTTAAAAAGAACCTATGGCAACAAACCGTACAGGCAAAAATTGAAAACCAGGCCGCGCATTTAAACGTTCGTAGCAAATGCGATTTAAAACTAAAACGCTGGGCAAAACAAGTAAAAAGTGGCGATGGCGATAATCACGAAGCCTATGCAGCAGGTCATTATTTTCAACAAATCTATAATAGTTTACTCCCAGCGTTTAGCCGTAACCACAAAGGCATGGCCCCCAATAATTTATTAAACTACGGTTATGCCATTTTAAGAGCCGTAGTAGCTAGAGCATTGGTAAGCAGTGGCATGTTGCCTTCGGTAGGTATTTTTCATCGCAATAAATACAATGCGTATTGCTTGGCCGATGATATTATGGAGCCCTACCGTATTTATGTAGATGCGATGGTATATGAGATTTTGGAATCTGGCGCTAATGTAGAAGAGCTTAACACAGCCATAAAATCGCAATTGCTAACCATACCAGCGCTCGACGTTTTTATAGACGGTAAATGGAGCCCACTTATGAATGCCGTAAGCAGAACTACAAGCAGTTTATACGATTGTTTTAAAGGCGAAAGCCGAAAGATTTTATATCCAGAATTTATTGTGAATAACCTTAAATGATAGACCAAAGTAATTTTTCACGATTAAACCAATACCGTTGTATGTGGGTACTAGTATTCTTTGATTTACCAACCGAAACAAAAACTGAACGGAAAGCGGCAGGGCGTTTTCGGAAAAACTTGTTGGATGATGGGTTCGAGATGTTTCAATTTAGTATTTATCTGCGTTTTTGCGCCAGTCGCGAAAACAGTAGCGTCCATATTAAACGCACAAAAAACAATCTTCCTAAAAAAGGCAAAGTGTGTATTATGCAAATAACCGATAAACAATTTGGGATGATGGAACTTTTTCACGGTCAAAAAGAGGTTATTCCAGAAACCCCATCGCAGCAATTAGAACTTTTTTAGAATTTAAAATGTGCGATCGAGCGCCGTTGAGACCTCAGTTACCTTTGCAAAATTTCATTTCTAAGCAAAGACGTAAAAAACAGGATACCAGCCTTTTATGGCGGGTATCCTGTGAATAGTCAACTAAAATACAATTCTGAAAGCAATTCACAACTCAATAACCTTTGGTAGTAGCTCGTTCTCGCCTGTGAATAGTCAACTAAAATACAATTCTGAAAGCAATTCACAACTGCCGCCAGCGGTGATATATCTGGTTTCCACCTGTGAATAGTCAACTAAAATACAATTCTGAAAGCAATTCACAACTAAGAACTTTGACCACTTGGAGCAAATTCCCTGTGAATAGTCAACTAAAATACAATTCTGAAAGCAATTCACAACCACATACCATTGTCTAGACACGCGGTTGTACCTGTGAATAGTCAACTAAAATACAATTCTGAAAGCAATTCACAACGATTTAAATATTGAGCAATTAAAAATAAACCTGTGAATAGTCAACTAAAATACAATTCTGAAAGCAATTCACAACTGTCTGGTTATCTTATTTCCTGCCATCTCTCCTGTGAATAGTCAACTAAAATACAATTCTGAAAGCAATTCACAACAAAATGGATACAATTAATATTAAGCCAATACCTGTGAATAGTCAACTAAAATACAATTCTGAAAGCAATTCACAACAGGCAAAGGCGGCAGAATTGAAAAAGCAGGCCTGTGAATAGTCAACTAAAATACAATTCTGAAAGCAATTCACAACTACCAGGCGTTTTAATTGATTTGTACTGTCCCTGTGAATAGTCAACTAAAATACAATTCTGAAAGCAATTCACAACCTGTAAGTGTTTGTTGTTCTTATAATTTGCCTGTGAATAGTCAACTAAAATACAATTCTGAAAGCAATTCACAACAAACACGGGAAACAGATAGCCAGTAGTTTTCCTGTGAATAGTCAACTAAAATACAATTCTGAAAGCAATTCACAACTAAGAACTTTGACCACTTGGAGCAAATTCCCTGTGAATAGTCAACTAAAATACAATTCTGAAAGCAATTCACAACTGGCTGCCGTTCTTAATCGTTATTACGACCCCTGTGAATAGTCAACTAAAATACAATTCTGAAAGCAATTCACAACAACGGTTTATCATTTAAAGAAACATGTATTCCTGTGAATAGTCAACTAAAATACAATTCTGAAAGCAATTCACAACTGTCTTGTTCTTTTTGGTCTTGAATATCGGCCTGTGAATAGTCAACTAAAATACAATTCTGAAAGCAATTCACAACAATAACATAATCGCAATGTATTATGATTTTCCTGTGAATAGTCAACTAAAATACAATTCTGAAAGCAATTCACAACACAAAACAAGAAAAAGTAAAGCTACTTCAACCTGTGAATAGTCAACTAAAATACAATTCTGAAAGCAATTCACAACAAGGGGCAAACGCAACATTAAAAAACCCGCCCTGTGAATAGTCAACTAAAATACAATTCTGAAAGCAATTCACAACTAATGGGAATATCTGCCGAAACACGACTGACCTGTGAATAGTCAACTAAAATACAATTCTGAAAGCAATTCACAACAATAGTATAGCAAATGGCGACAGTAGTAAACCTGTGAATAGTCAACTAAAATACAATTCTGAAAGCAATTCACAACACAGTTATGAAACACCTTAAGAACTTTTTCCTGTGAATAGTCAACTAAAATACAATTCTGAAAGCAATTCACAACTACAGACAATCTAATGTTCTACAGCATAGCCTGTGAATAGTCAACTAAAATACAATTCTGAAAGCAATTCACAACGGGCAAAAAATACAAGTGCCGAAAAACTTCCTGTGAATAGTCAACTAAAATACAATTCTGAAAGCAATTCACAACATCAAAAACAATTAATAAATGGCGGCACACCTGTGAATAGTCAACTAAAATACAATTCTGAAAGCAATTCACAACTAAAACGACGTTTACTATTGCTATAATTCCCCTGTGAATAGTCAACTAAAATACAATTCTGAAAGCAATTCACAACGCTACTTTTTCTCTGCGAATAAGTACCTGACCTGTGAATAGTCAACTAAAATACAATTCTGAAAGCAATTCACAACGGGATTGGGATGTGAGCAATGTAACTCAAACCTGTGAATAGTCAACTAAAATACAATTCTGAAAGCAATTCACAACTATACAATCTAACCGAAGCGAGAATACAGCCTGTGAATAGTCAACTAAAATACAATTCTGAAAGCAATTCACAACGTCTACCGCATTAGCCAAAGCTGCAGAAACCTGTGAATAGTCAACTAAAATACAATTCTGAAAGCAATTCACAACTAATACCGAAGATTTAAAAGATAATAATGTCCTGTGAATAGTCAACTAAAATACAATTCTGAAAGCAATTCACAACTTCGAAGTTTGTATTTGTTGAAAGATTTCCCCTGTGAATAGTCAACTAAAATACAATTCTGAAAGCAATTCACAACTCGGAAAGTATTACAACACCCGTAAATTAGCCTGTGAATAGTCAACTAAAATACAATTCTGAAAGCAATTCACAACTACGCTAATGAGTGCGCCTTATGGAAATCACCTGTGAATAGTCAACTAAAATACAATTCTGAAAGCAATTCACAACTCCTCTCGTAGAGTTTTAAGAAACTTGTTTCCTGTGAATAGTCAACTAAAATACAATTCTGAAAGCAATTCACAACGCTATCGTTTTGCTGAAATAGCGTAGCACCCTGTGAATAGTCAACTAAAATACAATTCTGAAAGCAATTCACAACTTCGCCTTGCATCGTTTACACTTATCTGTTCCTGTGAATAGTCAACTAAAATACAATTCTGAAAGCAATTCACAACAGTTTGGCACGGCATTACTAATTGTAATTTCCTGTGAATAGTCAACTAAAATACAATTCTGAAAGCAATTCACAACATTGCGGAGTCACAAAGCCCGAATGGTGTGCCTGTGAATAGTCAACTAAAATACAATTCTGAAAGCAATTCACAACAGCATATACAGGATTTGCAAATGGATTAGCCCTGTGAATAGTCAACTAAAATACAATTCTGAAAGCAATTCACAACAACCATAACCAAAGCTAAAAGCGAATGGAACCTGTGAATAGTCAACTAAAATACAATTCTGAAAGCAATTCACAACTTAAACCGTTCGCTACCATTTTATGAGTACCTGTGAATAGTCAACTAAAATACAATTCTGAAAGCAATTCACAACCGCCAATTAAAGTACACCGCTAAGGATGCACCTGTGAATAGTCAACTAAAATACAATTCTGAAAGCAATTCACAACGTATCGGTACGGCTATTAATTGCAATTGGCCTGTGAATAGTCAACTAAAATACAATTCTGAAAGCAATTCACAACATTAATCAAGGTGTCTGCTGAATTACTATCCCTGTGAATAGTCAACTAAAATACAATTACTCATTCACTTTTATTGTTTTTTCAGGTATTCGTGAATGCAGAGCATTTCTGAAACCTCTTTAGGAGGTTCAGCGAGTCCTTTTTTTAAAATAACATGAGGAGCTAAAGCAATTCACAACTGCGCCGTCTGTCTTTGTTACAATTACCACCTGTGAATAGTCAACTAAAATACAATTACTCATTCACTTTTATTGTTTTTTTAGGTATTCGTGAATGCAGAGCATTTCTGAAACCTCTTTAGGAGGTTCAGCGAGTCCTTTCTTTAAAATAACATGAGGAGCTAAAGCAATTCACAACAAAATGTTATAATTTCATCCCAATTCATCCCCTGTGAATAATCAACTAAAATACTCCCGATAGCTATCGGGACTGAAAGCAATTCATTACAGAGGTCTCGACTGCGCTCGACCTGACATTTCAGTGAATAGTCAATTAAATTATGTTTATTCGTTCTCGCAAATAGTATTTTGGGTATTGGCGAATGACGAGCATTTCTGAATCCGATGTAGTAGCTTCAGCGACTCAACTATCCAAAATAAGATAAGGAGTTGCATACACAACAATCACTTAGATTGAGCGATGTAATCTTATAATTAGAAGTAAGGAAGGTTTTAATTGAAAAAAAAATTTTATTGTTTATAAAGAAGATACAGCCTACTAACCACAAAACTAACAAACACTCCCAAAACCGAAGCTAAAAAATTAAAACCAATGTCTACTAGATCGAACACACGGTAGGGTATAAAATATTGAATACATTCGTCTACCACACCAATACTACCAGCAATTAATACAGCTAATATTTTGGGAAATTGAACATTGCTACCGTTACGCCTTCTTTCAACTAAAGCTTCGTAAATTAATAAGGCGAGTAGGCCGTATTCAATTATATGTGAGCGTTCGGCAATAGAAAGGTCCATGCGAAGTAGTGTCATTGTGTAAACAACGCCTACACCTACGTAAACCCAAAAACCCAAATGCCGACTTAAATTTGTTAAACCACTAATTATAAAAGTAAGCATTAATAGTAGAAAGAGGTAAAAAATACTCTGTTCCAAAACTCTTTGCCGAACCATAAAATCTATAAGCTGGCCGCCAAAAAATAGCGTTGCATAAATAGCAATTAACACTGCGGCCGCCCAAGTCCAAAGCCGACGCTCTTTATTTGATGTAAATTTTATTTTGGCTTTCATCAATAAAATTTGGCTATACTAAGGGTGCTAAGTGATATTTCACTGTAATAATTGTAGCATATCGAATTGTATTCGCACACTTATAAATGTACGAAAGTATATCCATAAGTTTTAAAAAAGACTTATTAGGTTGAAATATTAAGGCGCTTGTGGGAACTTTAAAACGTTTTATAGCTATTATGCCAATTATAACTTTATAGCTGTTTTGAGTAGAACCTAGATATGTAAATTAAAAAGTTTATAGATTACTTTAAAACAAAAAACCTCCTTGCTGTCTTTGCAAGGAGGTTAATGGTTAAAAGATTAATAAAAACCTATTTTTTAATTAAACGCTTGGTTATCTCACCATTTGCTCCTTTAATTTTTACGTAGTAAGAAGCAGCTG